>Ga0181517_10000168_pt1 | contig 93385 bp, 64 predicted proteins | sample PEATcosm2014_Bin_31_FD_119748 | JGI IMG/M metagenome (GOLD analysis project Ga0181517, IMG submission 119748) | Peatland microbial communities from MTU Mesocosm Facility, Houghton, MI, USA - PEATcosm2014_Bin01_30_metaG | ecosystem: Environmental > Terrestrial > Soil > Wetlands > Peat | place... | reverse complement strand
TTCGATCGAACCACACTTTGATCCCGGCTTCGGTAAGCTTCTGTACAAGGGCGTCCACGTAAGGTTTGTCTTCGGAGGCGTGGCTGACGAAGATATCCCAATTGGTGGGAACGCCACTCGGTACCCCTGTGCTCGGCGACATTCTCGACCGGGAGCGCTACTGGCATCAGTTCCTGCCGCAGCCAATCAAGCCCTCGCATTCCTCGCATCGCATTGTCGGGCACGCCTATCCGGTGCGGATCGCGACGTCACCGGTCCGCAACGCCGGCGCAGTCGTCGCCACCGAATGCACCACGACCTCCTTGCTATTTGACAACAGGGCCGGCTTGCACCAAATGTGAGGAGAACCCCGACGAAGGCGAAATGGTGCAGATTCACTTCGGGTGAACTGAACATTCATCGAGACCTCGAGGGAAGGATCGCCCAGGGTGCCGGCCTGCAATTCAAGGGAGGGTCACCGGCCACCACTCAAATCCCGGCTCCCCTGCGGCCACACAGGGGTGAGTGGGTTTTGGGGCATGACCCTGACCTGGTCGGCAGTGTAAGCAGGGCACCCCAAAGCGGATTGACGAGTGGCATGGTTGGTCTCTCCAGCGGCTCCTGCCCTGAAGCGCTTCAGGAATCGATCGAGCTGCTTTCTATCGACCCCGTCAAAAGTTGAAGGCTGCCCCCGGCGTAGCTTCTGGGCATTTTGCAAGACAAACTCGAGGCCGACGCCGTCGTTGCCCCAGCGGATGGCTCTCGCTTCCACGGTGATCGAGCGCTCAGCGGGCTGTTCCTCGCTGTCTGTGTTTGTGAGTGTCAACCGAACCTGGGTGCCCGGGTACCAGCGTTCCGCAGTCACCACGTACAATCCGGTCGCACTGACGTCCCGAATACTGTGCGCCTGCGGAGGCCCGCCGGTCCAGAAATGGACAGCGAGACCGGGCGCCGGGCTCCGTGAAGCTTTCCTCCGATTCGGAGGACCGGGGAACAACCAGCGTATCAACCAACTCCTCCGCGACCTGATGTTCTTCCCAGGTTCGATATGGATATTCTCATGTGCCTGATGAGATTCGGGGCGCTGCTCCGTGGAGAGATCCTCCGCTTGCAGCAGCCCGGAGCCGGCGCTGCGGGGCTCTACCCGCTTGACGAGAACGGGACCTCGCACGGCGCCGGGCACGGGGCCGGCAACGCCGCTAGCACTGGAGAGCTGCTCCAGACGCCACGTTATCTCCTCGGCAGCGCAGAGTATCAACTGATCGCCCGGTTGAGTCTCGGCCGAATAGATCGAGTGGATTGGCAGTGCCAGAATACTTGCGGCCGGGGGGCTGGAGGGGGAGACGCAGAAGGCGGGGAAAAACTCGACCACGTCAATGACCCGGCAATCCTCGTCCAGATAAACCAGATCGAGCGGGACCTTGACATCCGTGGCAGCGATTCCTCTAAAGGGCACCATCCAGAGGCCCGCGCCAGAGTTGGGCGTGAGCACCGACGTCCAATCGTTGAGGCCGGCGCCGGAAAAGTCGCCGGCAACAACGTCCAGGCCGAGAAAGCATCCCTTGGTCTGGTTGTATGCGCAATGTTGCTGTGATTCCATACGGCCTCCCACCAAGTTAGCTGGACAGATTCCGCACGTTAACTCCCACTCTGCGGGAAGATTTACTAGTCAAGAGATTCGTGACAGCAATTGACGGCGAAGCCCGCTCTTCGGATACTCTTCCGGGGCTTCCCTTGAAAGATCGAAACTTATGGCGCTCAAAAAAACTGGCGAACTGGTCGGCGGGGACGGGCTTGCTGAAATAGAACCCCTGCGCCTCGTCACAATGTTTCGCCTTCAAAAATGCCAGATCTCCAGCCGTCTCAACACCCTCGGCAATGACGCGCAGGTTAAGGCTTCGGCCCATGTTGATGATTGCGTTCACGATGGCGGTTTCGCCGGGGTTGGTATTGATCCCACAAACGAACGACCGGTCGATTTTGAGAGCATCGAGAGGGAATTGTTGAAGATAGCTCAAGCTGGAGTAGCCCGTGCCGAAGTCATCGACCGACACCCGAATCCCTCTTTTCCTCAGAATATGGAGGATGGACGCCGCGCACTCGGCATGTTTCATAAGAACTCTCTCGGTCACCTCCAGCTCGAGATTGCTTGGATCCAGGCCGGTTTCGTCGAGGGTCGCAAACAAGCCTTCCAGAAACCTCTCGTCCTGAAACTGAACTGCGGAGACATTGACGGCCACGGCCGGTACAAGCAGCCCTGCATCCGCCCAGGCCCGCTGTTGCGCGCATGCTTCACGCAGTACCCAAGCGCCGATGGGCAGAATTAGGCCGGAGTCTTCCGCTACCGGAATAAACTGCACCGGAGGGATCGAGCCGCGAGTGGAAGACCTCCAGCGGATCAGCGCTTCGGCTCCGGTAATCGCTCCAGTCTTGAGATTGATCTTCGGCTGGTAGTGGAGCGTGAATTCCTCTCGATCCAAGGCACCCTGCAGATCCTCTTCGATGGATTGCCTCTCCACGGCCCGGACGTTCATCTCCGGACTGAAAAACTTGTAGCACCCGCGCCCGCTTTCCTTAGCCTGGTACATTGCGGTATCCGCGTTCTTGATGAGCGTCTCCGCATCCAGACCGTCGTCGGGATAGAGGCTCAAGCCAATGCTTGCGGTGACGTGAAGAACGTGGTGGCCGATGGAGTGAGCCTCCGCCAGCGCCGCTAACACTCTCCTGGCCACAGTGACAGCATCTTTCGGGTGGACTATTTCTTGAAGCAGTACGATGAATTCATCGCCTCCCTGGCGGCTTACCGTATCCGGGCCTCGTATGCTGCCCTCCAGGCGTTTTGCGATGGATTGAAGGAGTTCGTCGCCGGCCGAATGTCCCAGGGAATCGTTGATGTGCTTGAAGCCGTCCAGATCCAGGAACATGACCACAACCTGGCCCGAGTGACGGTGCGCCAACGCAATCGCTTGGCCAAGCCGGTCGTTTAAAAGCAACCGGTTGGGCAAACCGGTGAGAGAGTCGTACCGAGCCGAATGGGCTATCTGCTCCATCAACTGCGCCAGATGCTTTTCCGCATCCTTGCGCACGCTGATATTGCGGATTGCCGCTGTCACGAGGATTCCCTCGGGACTTTCCAGCGGGCTCAGCATGATTTCGATTGGGAACCGGGTTCCATCTTCGCGCAGCCCGTAGAGCTCAATCCCCGTACCGATCTGCTGTGCGAGGGCCTCGGCCACGGTTCGGGTTGAGTCGGCGATGAGCCGTTCCGCGAAGCCCGCCGGAATGATCCTCTGAATCTTCTGGCCTAGAAGTTCATCGCGATGGTAACGAGCACATGTGTATGCAGGTCGTGGCGAAGGTGCTCCCCACTGCCAAGACGGAACTCTCCGAAGATGGCAACGTCCTCGTGGTGCATCGCTTCGACGTGGACGAGAGTGGCAAGCCCTTCCGTGCCTTGGAGGACTTCTGTTCGCTGCTCGGGCTGCGCCCTGCTCAGAAGTACGAAACCACGTGGGAGAGAATCGCGAAGGCCGTACGGGCGCACGTGCCAGGGCGAAACCACTACGAGACCTTCCAGAAGCTGACCGCGATGCTGCTGCTGACCTATTCGATCTCGATCCTGCGATAGCTGGTGGTAAAGGAAAGGAGAAGCCTTCTATTGCAATTGCTTCACCCGCTCACTCGGTCGCAGCCGCTAGGAGAGTGCGTAAGGCATCCGCGCAACCAGTTTGCGGTCCTGTTCGGCACGCTGCACAGCGGCACGTACCCGCGCTGCTGACCGCTCGCCGGCATCCTGAACGCAGTCCTGCTCGGCCTTCTTCAGCGCGGTCTCTTCCACCAGGATGCCTTGCCGCTCGTAGCGCTTACGGGCCCGGCTGAAACGCACCACAACTGCGGCCCGCTTGCTGTACTTGGTGGCCCGCCGCGTCAAAGCTGTGTCGCCTGCAGGAAGAAACTCCAGACCGTCGAGGCGCGCACAGTGAAGGCAAAGCGGTTGGTCCGCTTCCATCAAGAGCATGGAATCCTGGGGGATCTCTGCCCCGCATTCCGAGCATTCCGCTTCGCGCAAGTTCAGAAACACAACCGGCTGCGGAGCCTTTTCGAGTTTCTCCTGGAGCTTCTGCACCTTTCGCTCCGAGAGCGCGGGCGAAACGTAATGCGTACGGAAGACCTTCTCGATTTGGGGATCCCCGCTCTTGGAGAATTGCAAAGGGACGGTTCCGGACCGGGCATGCCGCACGTATTCGGCTTCACTTGGCTTGAGGCCCTTTTCTTGCGCCCACCGCTGGAAGATCGCTATGGACGAAGAGATCTTGTTCGGGCTTCCCTGGATCTCCGACTCCAGAAACTCGACGCGACCCTTGCGCCAAGAGTCGACGGCGGAGGATGCCAGGAGTCCCATCCCGCACAGTACGTCGATGGCGCTGACGTAGTGCTGGTGGACCAGGGCTGCCTCTGCCGCGCGGTAGACGCGCTCTTCGAGCTTGGTCAGACTTGGAGCCTCCATGGTGCGTAACTCCTTAAATCACGAGCCGCCGTGATTCTGCTAGCGCGCGAACATATTCCCCCGGACGGATGGAAAGAGCCAGGGCAATACCATTGAAGATTCTAAAACAGCCGGACCGGATTCTCTGTGGCTAAGGAAACCGGCGCATTCAGCGGCGCAAGGGATCTCAGCCGTTTTACCTTTGGAATCCGCATGGGCTGCCATGAGCGGATGTGCCTCCCTGGCCGGAGCGCTCAGTCAGGTTTCCCGATCTACCCTCGAAAAGGTTCGTCGCGATATGCTGGCGGTATGCGTTCTCATCCTTGCGAGAAGGTCGGCAGAAACGACCCATGTCCCTGTGGCAGCGGCAAGAAGTACAAGCAGTGCTGTCTATCGAATACCACCGATGCTTTCCCTGGCCCAGAGACGCTTGACACTCCATGGAGCAGGCAGCGCGACGCTTCCGATCACCTCACGGCGGATTTAATGCGGGTTATGAAGCGCGACTTCGCAGACGCCGCTCTCGATGCATGGGCAGACTTCAATCAGGAAGATGACCCCGCCCCCTTGAACGAAATGCCGCATGAAGTCAGCATCTTCAGTCCGTATGTTCTGTTTGAGTGGGACCCGGAAAGGCCACTCCGACGAAGTGCGCAGAAGCCGCAGGGCGGCGTTGTTGTTCAGGCATATTTGAAGAAAGCGGCAACCCGTCTTCCCGTCCTGGAGCATTTGATTCTGGAACAGTCCATCGCCCGGCCGGTCAGTTTCTATGAGATTGTCCGCGTCCATCCTGGGCGGGGCGCGGTGCTGCGCGACCTCTTGATCGGCGAGGAAGCCGAGATCGAGGAACACTCAGGAAGCGAGATGATGCGATCCGGCGACGTGCTCTATGCACAGCTTTGGATCTTGCCCGAAGTTGCCACGTTGGGCAGGTTGGCGCCACTTCCCATCCCTCCCGACAGGAAGGTTGAGATCATCAAGCTGCGGACGGAGTTGCAGCGCAAGATCAAAAGACAGAATCGGAAGCTTGCCGCCGCCGACCTGACGCGGTATGCCGATACGATTCGCACCGTCTACCTCGGTATTCGCGATGCCCTGACCAAGCCGCCGAAGTTGCACAATACCGATGGAGAGCAATTTCTCTCTCACAAGCTCCATTTCAACACCCAATCTGCGCAGTCGAGCTTCAACGCACTTGCGTCCCTGGCTTGGGGTGTGGACAAGGAGGCATTGCTGGAAGAGGCGGAGCGAACTCCAGACGGCTCGCTGAAAAGTATCGAATTTGCCTGGCTCAAGCAAGGAAACAAGATTCACCCAACCTGGGAGAGCACCGTACTGGGCCATCTGAAGATATTCGGAAAGACGCTGCTGGTTGAAGTAAACTCGGCCAACCGCGCCAAGCGGATTCGGGAAGAGATTGAGCGGCGCCTTGGCTCGCAGGCTACACACGTCGGCACGGAGACGGAGACACCGGAGCAGATGATGAAGCAGGCGAAGCACAGGAAGGCCCAGCGCGGCGCCGTTGAGGAGAAAGATCAGGACGCCCTGATGCGCGATCCCGAAATCCGACGCCAACTAGAAGCGGAGGTCCAGAAGCAGGTCGAAGGATGGGTTCGCACCAAGGTTCCCGCCCTGGGCGGGCGCACTCCATTGCAGGCGGTTGCCGATCCGGTCGGCAGAGAGATAGTCGAAGCCCTGCTGCAAGGCTGGGAACGCCAAAATGAAGTGCCAGGGGGCTTGGGCATTGTTCGCCCGGATATCGATGCGCTGCGTCGCCTGCTCAATCTTCCGGTGAAGACGGCATCACCCACGAAGTGAGGCGGCTTCGATGACTGCCGCCTGCTTCTTCAATGGGTCACTTGGGTAGACTGCACAACTTCAGCGGAAGCCAGTGTAGCTTGATGGATTCGAACGCAATCGAATCAACAATCCACGCAAACCGGCAGGGGAAATTGTCGTTTAGCGTGTTTGAGCTATACGCCCCCCGAGCCTTTGCCGGAAGCTCGGATGAGTTTTGCTTGCGAAACGTGCGGCGCTTTAGGCGCTTTCTTGGCTGCCAATCGGGTTGACTTGGCCTTGCTGGCGATGGCGGAGAACTTCTTCTTTTCCGCGGGAAGGGTGTTCTTTGGGGAGGCGATCTCCGCCTCCTTCGTGGGAGCGGGCTTCTTGCTTGCTGACTTCTTGACCGGCTTGGGCCTCGTAGTCGCGGCTACCTGCTTCTCCTTCGCCGCCTGCATTGTTGGTGCGGGGGGCTTTACCTTGGCTTTTACAGTCTTATTCGGAGGCTTGGCCTTTATGGCGACCGGCTTGGCTTTGATTACACGCGTCCCCGGAACCGGCGCGGCCTTGGCAATGCGCCTGCCATTGGTAGCAGGCGCAGACTTGGCGGGCTGTGGGGAGTTGGCCATGTCCAGCCCAAAGAGCTTGGATAGATCCTCATCAACAAGAACTTTGGCGGGGCTCTTGCTGGCGCGCGGAAGCGCCTTGCCGGCACTGGCAATCAGTTCCTTTTCGTTCACCGCGCGGAGCCGAAAGAGCAACTCGGGCTGGTGGTCCAAGCGAGCGCCCACGCCATAGAGAACAGCCGCGACATGCTTGCACATCTCTGCCCAATCCGGGCAACTGCACGATAGCTTGATCTCTTTCGGCGACGGGAAAAGCCCGGTCTGTTGCTGGCTGATGCGCTCCATCACGCCCTTGGAAAGCCGCCCTTGCAGCAGCTCGACCAATGAATCGATCGATTCCGAGCAATCTCCACAGATCGCTTTCCAGCGCGACTTGGCAACCGGCAGTATCTCCACCTTGACCTCGTAAATCTCCGAGCCGCTGACCAGCGCCGTGATCTGGTTTTCGGCAATCTGCAAATCGACGACCGACCCGTTGCGCACGTAGGTCCGCCCGCGGGGCAGGCGATTCGCATAGTCGCTGTAGGACTCCAGATTTTCGCACCAGGCGTTGCCCCAGAAGGTCCTGGCGATGGTGCGGCCGTCGACACTCACCGGGGAAATGGGGCGGCCCTTTTTGCGCAGAGCTTCCATCTTTTTAAACGCCTTCCGGCGGCGCTCGGCCACTGAAACATAGGGCGCCCATCCATAACCGTCGTACATTTTCTATGTCTCCTTCAATGCAGTGTTGAGGTCCAGCGCGACCAGTTTCAGCAGTTCGTCGTCCTTCATCTCGGTCAGCGGAAGCTCCGTTCCGCCTTCCAGCATATCCTGCGCAATCTGGCGTTTGGATTCGATCATGGCGTCAATCCTTTCCTCGACCGTTCCCTGGCAGATGAATTTGTGCACCAGCACATTCTTGTTCTGACCAATGCGGTAGGCGCGATCCGTGGCCTGGTTCTCGACAGCGGGATTCCACCAGCGGTCGAAGTGAACCACGTGCGAGGCGGCGGTTAGATTGAGCCCTGTCCCACCTGCTTTCAGCGAAAGCACAAAGAAGCCCACGGCTTCATCTTCCTGAAAGCGGCGCACCAGATCCTTGCGGCTCTTCACCGGAGTTTCTCCATGAAGCACCAACCCAGGGCGTCCGAAAATCGAGCCCAGAAAGGACGCCAGCGGGGCCGTTACCTCACGAAATTGTGTGAAGACCAGCACCTTCTCTTGCCGGGCCGCGATCGTTTCGGCGATGTCGCGCAGGCGCGCCCATTTGCCGCTGTCGGGCTCGCTCCAGGCGCTATCGCCAAGCCACTGCGAGGGGTGATTGCAGATCTGTTTGAAGCGCATCAGAAAAGTGAGAATCAGCCCCTTGCGGCGAATCCCTTCGGCCGTATCAAGCTGCCTGGCAAGGTCGTCCACCGCCTGTTGATAGAGCGCGGCCTGCTTGCGGCTGAGTTGACAAAAGGCCTTCACCTCGGTCTTGTCGGGCAGATCGGAGATCACCGACTTGTCGGTCTTCAGGCGCCGCAGAATATACGGCCGCACCAGCTCCCGCAGAGGTCCGTAGGGATTGTGGGTCCGCTCGCCGAGGCGCTTGGTGAGTTTGCTGAACTCCTTTGGCGACCCCAGCAGGCCGGGATTGATGAAGTCGAAGATGGACCAGAGATCGCCGAGCCGGTTTTCAACGGGCGTGCCAGTCAGCGCAAAGCGGGAGCCAGCCTTGAGCATCTTGGCGCTGCGGGTCTGCTTGGCGTTGGGATTCTTGATGGCCTGCGCTTCGTCCAGTACCGCCAGCCGCCAGGAGGTTTCAGTGAGCCAGGGAATGCGCAGCAGGGAACCGTAGCTCGTGATCACAATATCGACGTTCGCCAAGCCGTCGGCGGGCGTGTTCTTGAGGTCCTCGCTGGAGATGGCCGAGGTGTGGGCAATCATCACCTTGAGACTGGGCGCAAAGCGCTCCAACTCCGCAGCCCAGTTGGCCAGCAACGACGCAGGAGCAACCAGCAGGCTAGGCTTGTTCTTTTCCTGTTTCTTCAGCACCAGCAGCAGCGAAAGCACTTGAATGGTCTTGCCCAATCCCATGTCATCGGCCAGACAGGCTCCCAGCCCGAGCTTCGCCAGCAGATAGAGCCAGCGCATGCCCACCTGCTGATAAGGCCGCAGAGTGCCCTTCAGCGCCTTTCCGGGGTCGATCTTGTCCAACCCTTCCTGGCTCCGCAGTCCCTTCAGGGTTTCGGCAAGCCAAGGGCCGGCGTTCACTTGCGCCCAATCGGCCTCGGCAGTTTCCGCATCGGCATCCGCGCCGTCGAAATTGGCTCCTGCCAACATGCGCATGGCTTCGCCGAAGTTGATGCCATCCCTTGCAGCCTCGCGCTCTGCCTGGCTAAACCGGTAGATCATGCGGCTAAGCTGTTCGCGATCCACTTCGACCCAGCGCCCCCGCACCAGCGCCAGCCCCTCGGTTCCGGCCAGCAGCTCGCTAATCTCGGCAGCGGTTAACGACTCGCCATCCAGCGTGACGTCCATGCGGAAATCGAGTAGAGCGTCCTGGCCAACCAGCGATGGGGCATCGCCGCCCACCCTGGCTGTAACGCGGGGCCGAGGTGGGCGATGCCCGGGCCACGCCGCTGGCATGCGGACGACGATCCCTGCCTGCTCCAGTTGCGGGCAATCACGTAAGAACTGCGCGGTCTCACTGGGTGTCCAGCGCAATGGATGGAAGATCTCTCCGCTATCGACCATGGCCTTCAGCCACGGGCAACTCTCCGCGGCTCGTTGCACCGGCAGCAGCAACGACAAGAGACGGTCCCGGTTGGCAGGCCCATCGTACTCGCGTAAGGCCTGTCCCAAAGGCAGATGCTGCGCCTTGGAGTGCGCCGAGAGACGCACGGTGTAGGTGGCAAGGAAGGCGAAAGGCGATTCCGCATCGCCGCGATTTTCCGCCAAATTGAAGCAGACACGGCCAACCAGATTCCATGCCGGATTGCGGCGCTTGAGGAACTCCTGCACTCCGCATTGCTGCTCTGACAACTCAAGCCGAAGAGCCATGTCCGTCTGCTGCCACAAGGCGCGCAAGACGGCAGTGGTCAGATACTCAGCCCCGGTCATAAGCGGCGCGCCCATGGCCAGCCATTCCAGTTCCGCATTCGGAGGCAGCGCAACCGCTTCCACCGTCTTTGTATCGGGCGCATCCCCGGAGAGATTTGGATGTGTACAGAGGGCGGTGACATAGCGGGCGGCAAACTCACGCCAATACGAGAAGACGGCGGGCAATGCCGTACCCACTTCGCTAGCGCCGAGTTGCAGAAGTCCATGGCCCGCGCCGCGCTCGAAAGCTGCCTGCAAGCGCTGCGCTACCTCCGCGTCGAGCGCAAGGGCGTCGTCCTCGTGTGCAAGCGAGAGGTTTCCATGAGGAGATAGGACGGGAGCGAGTTGCGCCGGATTCATGTACAAAACCTAACAGCAGCAACGGCTTTGAGACAAAACCACACCGCCCACAGGCACCAACAATGAGGCACTGGGCCCCGTGTTCCGCAGCCGAGCTTGGGCTTGATGAAAGGCGAGGCGTACCTAATGTACTCGGGACCGTCTATAGCCGGCACGAAGCCGAATGGGGCGGTCACCCATTGAGAGGATTCGTAGGGGGCACAAACGACCACGAAACGAGGCAAGTCGTTTATGTTTTGCGACTCATTCGCCGCAACAAAGGAACACTCAACCCGGAGACACCATCGCGATGGAAGTCGCCCCCCTCACCCCGGGCCGCGTTGCTCCTCCTCCTCCGTACAATAAACGTACAGTCGATTTGGCATTGTGGGCATTTTGGACCTTTCTGGCCATCTCGAATCAGCAACTCGCATGTTTTCAATGGCATGGATAGTTCGACTCCCGCCGCCTCCACCAATATTCATCAACCGTGTACCGATAGAGAAGCTGTCCGCGTCGCAACCGTGCGGTGTTGAAACTTACCGCCGACTTCGTAATCGCACGATCTGTCAGTTTGCTCTCAAGTAAAGCTGAGGTAGTCCTTCCTTGTGCGTTTGCTCTATTCCGATCGGCACGATGCGTTCTTCAGGTTAAGATTCCCCTGATCGAAACTTCCTTTCGTCCATCCTTGGGAGGACGCACGATGTTGCCCTCGATGGGTTCACCATCCACAGTTAAAGCAACATTGTTTCCGTCGCCCTGGCGCTCGATGGAGATTTTGTAAACCACGCCGCGAAAGGCGCGGGTGGCCGTGAATCCGGGCCAAGTCACCGGGATCACCGGGGCGATCTCAAGCCCATCGAGCGCCGTGCGAATGCCGAGTATCCACTGCGCGATGGCGTAGTAGTTCCACGCCGCCGTGCCTGTGAGCCACGAATTCTTGGCCTCGCCGAATGTGGGCGCATCCGGGCCCGCGATCATCTGGGCGTAAACATAGGGCTCGCAGCGGTGCACCTCGCTCATCTCTTCTCGCGCTGAAGGATTGATGCGGCTATAGTAATCGTGCGCCTCGTCGCCGTGGCCCAAGCGCGTTTCCGCGATCATTACCCACGGATTGACGTGGCAAAAGACGCTTCCGTTCTCCTTGTAGCCCGGCGGATACGACGAGATCTCGCCCAGTTGCAGGTAGTACTTTGAGTACGGCGGTTGCAGCACCACGATGCCATGCCTGGTGGCCAGATGGGTGCGCGTGGCGGCCAGCGCCTTCGCGGCCTTGCCGTCGTCGAGGCCAATGCCCGCCAGAACGCAGAAGCCATTCGACTCGATGAATATCTTGCCTTCTTCGCACTCGCTGGAGCCCACTTTGGCACCGAAGCCGTCGTAGGCGCGCAGGAACCAATCGCCGTCCCAGCCGTGCTCGAGGATAGATTGCTCCATCTTTGCAACTTCCTCGAGATAGCCGGCGGCTTCCTTTGAGAGCCCGCGGCGGCACGCAATGGCGGCCAGTTCGCGGCCCGTGTATACGAACAGGCCGGCGATAAACACCGATTCCGCCACCTTGCCGTCTTTGTTGACGGTGGTCTGGAAGGACTGACCCGGCGTCGAGGAGAAGCAGTTCAGGTTGAGACAGTCGTTCCAATCGGCACGGCCGATCAACGGCAGACGATGCGGTCCGAGGCGCTCAAGCGTGTAGCGAAAGCTGCGTTGCAAATGCTCGTAGAGCGGCGCCTCGGAGCCAGACTCGTTGTCGTAAGGAACCCGCTCGTCGAGGATGCCAAAGTCGCCGGTTTCCTTCAGATAGGCTGAAACGCCGACGATGAGCCAGTGCGGATCGTCGTTGAATCCGCCGCCGATGTCGTTGTTGCCGCGCTTGGTAAGCGGCTGGTATTGGTGGTAAGCGCCGCCCGTGGCCAGTTGAGTTGCTGCCAGGTCAAGGATGCGCTCACGGGCACGCGCGGGCGCCATGTGCGCAAAGCCCAGCAGGTCCTGGTTCGAATCGCGGAAGCCCAGGCCCCGGCCAATTCCGGATTCAAAAAACGACGCCGAGCGCGACATGTTGAACGTAGCCATGCATTGATAGGCATTCCAGATGTTCACCATGCGGTTGGTGTGGATGTCGGGCGTCTTCACCTGGAAGATGCCGAGCACACTATCCCAGTATTCGCGCAATCGCTCGAAGGCCAGGTCGGCGGTCTTGCCATCAAGGTACCTGGCGATCACCGGCTTGACCAGGCTCTTGTTGATGGTTTGGGAGCCAGGCGGATCGAACTTCCGATCCGGCGGGTTCTCGTGATAACCAAGCAAGAACACGATCTGCTGCGTCTCGCCGGGTTCAAGGTCGATTTTGACCTGATGCGCGCCGATAGGCGACCAGCCATGAGCGACGGAGTTGGTCAGTTGGCCGGCTTCTACGGTTGCAGGCTTGTCCCAGCCGCGGTATTCGCCCAAGAACGCTTCGCGCTGAGTGTCAAAGCCCGCAGTAGGGCGGGAGCAGGCGAAATAGGCGAAGTGATTGCGGCGCTCGCGGTACTCCGTCTTGTGATAGATAACGCCGTTTTCGACCTCTACCTCTCCGATGGATAAGTTGCGCTGGAAGTTGGTGGCGTCGTCCTGGGCATCCCACAGGCAAAACTCGATGCTGCCAAAAGCCGATAGAGTCGCTGGCGCCGGACGCAGGTTGGTGACCGTCAGTTGCCAGATTTCAAGGTTTTCATCGAGTGGCACAAAGTAGCGGGTGTGCGCCTCGATGCCTTTGTAGCTGGAACCGACTACGGAGTAGCCCATGCCGTGGCGGCAAGTGTAGTCCTCCAGTTTGTGCCGCGTGGGCTGCCAGGAAGGGGACCAATATTCTCGCGATTCGTCGTCGCGCAGATACACGTAGCGCCCACCGCAATCCAGAGGCACGCTGTTGTAGCGGTAGCGCGTGAGGCGGCGGAGGCGGGCGTCGCGATAAAACGAGTAGCCTCCGGCGGTATTCGAAACGATTCCAAAAAATGCCTGGCAACCCAGGTAGTTGATCCACGGCAAAGGGGTGTCAGGACGCGTGATCACATATTCGCGGTTTCGATCGTCGAAGTATCCGAACTTCATGGTGAGGGTTCCCTCGAGGCAAATCCCCTGCTTGAATTGTTTCCAGTGAAGAAACTAATCAAACGTTTTTCCAGAGGTATTTTATCTACTCTGAATTGTAAACGGCGATTATACTTGATCGCGACGCATTCTTGAAAAATAACCGCGTTCCAAGGGTGAAATGCGTCACGAGTGTGGCGGCGTTCATTGCCAGAGCTTGCAAAAACGTGAGGCGATTCTCCGTTTTTCATTCTTCCTTGACGTTGCCGCTGAGGGAGAACTATGCACATGGCGATTTCCTTGTCTTTTTCCTCCGCGTCATGCGACTCGGCTGGGAGTAAGTTTCAATTTTTGAGGTTACTGGGGCGTAGTCTGGAGTGGCAGGAACTGCACGCCCGCTTTGCAACGCGCTTCAACAGCCAGCCGTCAGCGGCCTGAAAGCAGGCGTTCGGTTTCCGCTGAGAGCGGGAAGCGATGCCAAGTGTGGGGATTTGGAGATCCGATGCAACTTCACGTTCTGGATATCGTCATCATCGTGGCCTACCTGATGAGCACAGTGCTTATCGGCTACTGGGTTTCGCACCGGGCTTCGCAAAGCATGCAGTCCTACTTCCTGGGCGGGAACAAGATGCCCTGGTACGTGCTGGGCATCTCGAATGCATCGGGCATGTTCGATATCAGCGGCACCATGCTGCTGGTCTATTGGATGTTTATCTATGGCTTGAAGAGCGTGTGGATACCCTGGCTCTGGCCCACATTTAACCAGATTTTCTTGATGGTCTACCTCTCCGCATGGCTGCGCCGTTCGAAAGTAATGACCGGCGCGGAGTGGATCCAGACTCGCTTTGGGACCGGCCGCGGCGCTCAGTTGTCGCACCTGATTGTGGTGATCTATGCGTTCGTCAGCATCATCGGGTTCTTTACCTATGGGTTCAAGGGCATCGGCAAATTTGCCGCGACGTTTCTGCCCTGGCATCTGTCACCCAACGTGTATGCGCTGATCCTGGTTGCCATTACGGCTATCTATGTGATCAAGGGCGGAATGATCAGCGTCGTGATTACCGAAGTGATGCAATTCGTCATCCTGTCAATCGCTTCGTTTGCGGTGGGTATCATTGCCATGCTCAAGGTGGCGCCGGAGGCTCTGCACAGGATGGTGCCCGCCGGCTGGGACCAGGTATTCTTCGGGTGGCGTTTGGACCTGGATTGGTCCAGATTGCTTCCCTCGGCGAACGGAAAGATCGCCCAGGATGGATACGGTCTGTTCGGTTTCCTGGTGATGATGCTGTTCTTCAAGGGAGTACTGGTGAGCGCCGCCGGCCCTGCGCCCAACTACGACATGCAACGCGTGCTTGCGGCCAAGAACCCACGCGAAGCGTCGATGATGAGCGCCTGGGTCAACATCGTGCTCACGTTTCCCCGCTACATTCTTATCTCCGGACTTACGGTGCTAGCCGCCGTATTTTTCAGCGACAATATTCGTGCCATGGGACCCAACATGGATTTTGAACTTGTGCTGCCCTACGCGCTTGGACGCTTTGTGCCGGTCGGCCTGCTGGGTTTTCTGATTGCCGGCTTGCTGGCCGCATTCATGTCCAACTTTGCGTCCACGGTGAACGCGGCGCCACCGTATTTTGTCAACGACATCTACAAGCGATTCATCAATCCGAATGCCAAGCCCAGGACCTATGTCCGCCTCAGTTATCTCAGCTCGTTTGCCGTTGTGGTGATCGGCGTCCTGTTCGGATGGAACGTCACTTCCGTGAACTCGGTGGTGCTGTGGATCGTCTCCGGCCTGTGGGGAGGCTATACCGCTTCCAACGTATTGAAATGGTACTGGTGGCGTTTTAACGGGTACGGTTACTTCTGGGGCATGGTCACCGGCATTTCATCGGCGCTGACGATGCCGAAGATTCTTGACCACATTCCAGCCGTGCAGAGTTTCCTGGGCAGTCATCCCATCAATTCGGATGTGTCGATTATCTTCCCACTCGTACTGGTCATCTCGCTGATCGGCTGCTTTGCCGGCACGTTGTTGACCAAGCCGGAGTCGGACGAGGTGCTGATGGACTTCTATCGCCGCGTCCGGCCGTGGGGCTTTTGGGGGCCAATCCTCGAGAAGGTTCTCGCCGAAGATCCGAGCTTCAAACGCAATCGCGACTTTCTGCGCGATATGTTCAATGTCGCGGTTGGCATCGTATGGCAAATAAGCCTGGTGGCGTTGCCGATTTACATCGTCATTCAGGAATTCCAGCGCGCAGCAATCACCCTGGCAGTGATTCTGGGGACGTCGGCGATTCTAAAGTTCAACTGGTTCGACCATCTGGCCGAGCGCGAGTGTGAGACGGACAAGGCTGCCGCAAACGACAAGTAGAATGCCGCGGTCTCGAGGTGGGAAGGGCAGTTCTCTCGAATATATGCGGCTAGCTAGAAAAGGGCCGAGCTCATTGAAATCACAGTAGATTGGTAGCCATGGGTGCTACAAAGGAAGTGTATGGCCAAACGAACTGGAGCAGGGATCAAATCGGAGCTGGGCCGACCTGCCAGTCTTCGCACGCTAGGCGAGTACTTGAACCTCTCCCCGGCTACGATCTCGCTGGTGCTCAACAACGCTCCCGGCGTGCGGTCGATTCCGCAAGAGACCAGGGACCGGGTGACGGAGGCGGCTGCCAAATTCGACTACCGGCCTAGCTTTTATGCACGGTCGCTGCGCAAGCGCCAGTCCTTCCTGGTGGGTGTGCTCGTTCCGGAACTGAGCGATAGTTATACAGCGCAGGTGCTGGCCGGTGTCGAGGAGTATCTCATCGAGGAGGGGTATTTCTACCTGACCGCCAGTCATCGCCGTAAGCCAGACCTGATTGAGGAGTATCCGCGTCTTCTTCTGGATCGCTCGGTCGAAGGGTTCCTTGTGATCGACACCGTGCTGACCCATGGGATGAATCTGCCGGTGGTAGCCGTGGCCGGACATCGCAAGATTGAAGGCGTGACGGATGTTGTGCTGGACCAGCGGCGGGCGGCGGAACTGATGCTGCGGCATTTATACAAGCTGGGGCACCGCAAGATTGCTTTCATGCGCGGCGGCAGCCACAGTTCCGACGCGGATGACCGCTGGAAACACCTTATGGCGGTGGCGAAGGAACTCCGCTTGCAAGTGCAACCCGAGTTGACTGTGCAATTGGTGTCGCGGGACTCTACGCCACTGTTGGGGCTTAGCCCCACCAAGGAACTGCTTAGCCGGGATGTGTATTTCACTGCCCTGGTCTGTTACGACGACTTAGCCGCTATCGGCGCCATCCGGGCGATTATCGACCATGGGCTTAAGGTACCTGAAGACATCTCAGTTGTGGGCTTCGACGACAGCGAGGGCGCGTCCTACCACAATCCCAGCCTGACTACGATTCGCCAGCCACTGCATCAAATGGGCGCAGTGGCCGCGCGTATACTGCTGCGGCGGATTCGCGGAGAGGAAGAGTTTCCGCTCGTGGTGCCTATTGTGCCGGAACTGGTGATTCGAGAGTCGACCTGCCCACCCGTTCCACGGCGTACGCATTGGAAGCGGGCTTAGAAGGTTGAAGCTCCCTGGCAGCCGGAGGTTGAGACGGGTGCATTCTGGAGCAGCCTGTCACGATGTGAGGATTCCCGCTATTTGACTTCCGGAACCGTGGGGGGAGCCTGCGCGGAATGAGGGCTCATCTTGTTGACGAGAGCGGTATCGGCGGCCTGGGTAATGTTCTTTGCCTTGTCCAGTTCAGCCTTTGACGCATCCTTATCTCCCATCGCGCGGTAGAGCCGCCCCAGCCGCCAGTGAACGTCAACGTCGTTGGGCGCGAGCCGCTCTGCTGCCTTCATTTCCCGCAAGGCATCGTCATTGCGGCCTGTCGCCGCATACGCGATGCCCAGATCGAGATAAGCCAGTTCCAGCCCCGGATCAATCTTGATGGCCTTCTCAAACAGCGGCACGGCGGCCTCTGGATGGCTCAACTTCATGTCCGTGTCTCCGAGATGGGCCATGGCCTGGACGTGATTCGGGTTATTGGCCAGCTCAGCCTCAAACTCCGGCACAGCCTCTTCATATCGATGCTTTGACCATAGAAGGTAGCCCAGGCCGAAATGAACGTCGGGCATCGTGGGGTCGGCCTTGACGGCGGCGCGGAACTGCGCAATTGCGCCGTTTGCGTCTTTCAACTCGTCCAGAGCTTCTCCGGCCAGCATATCGGCCTCGGCCGACTCGGCGTTCAGCATCAGGATCTCGCGATAGGTGTCCAGAACGCATTGGTATTGCTTGGACCACAGGCAACTGTGCGCCAGGGCAAGACGCAAAGGCAGATTCCGCGGATCGCCGGCCGCTGCTTGCTTCAAATAAGGAGCCGCAAGCGCGTATTCCTCGGTGCCGTAGTAGCACATTCCGATAAGGATTGTGAGGCGTTGCCTGTCGGGCGAGGATGGCGGCGCGCTCTTGAGCAGCGGCTTGAATTCCTGGAGGGCATCCTTCATCTCCGCTGCCTTGAATAAGGCGAGACCGAGATTGAGCCGCAATCCGGAAATTTTTGGATCGAGCACCAGGGCTTTCCGGTAGAACGGCACGGCTTCCTTGTAGCGCTCCTGACGCGCCTCCAAAAGGCCAAGGTGTGCGTACGCCTCGGCACTCGACGGATGAGCATTCAGGTACATGCGCCATGCTGCTTCGGCCCCGGCATTTTCGCCTTGTTGCTCGAGCGCAAGCGCCGCTTGCCTTTGCCGATCGGCCGGCGCTGCCGTTTGGCCCACGCAGTGGCCGGCGGCCATGGCCAGCATCGTCGTCCAGATCAGGAAGATTCGCGGTTGCATTGCTTGTCTCATTTTTGCACTTTGTCCATCTTATTTGAGATCGGGCAGTTGCAGCCGCCAAAAAAAAGCGCGGCAGGATGGTCCCGCCGCGCTCCGGTTGAGGAAATTGGTTAGAAGGTGAACTTACCGCCGAACTCGAACTCTCTCGGGTCCTGCGTGCCTGTCGCGAATCCAAAGTTGGATGCGGGCGTGTATACGCCGGCCACAAGTTTGTAGTTCAGGTTGTTGTTGAAGGCGTTGAACTGGGTGTGGTTGAAAGTGTTGAATGCCTCGGCGCGGAACTCGAAGTTAGCATGCTCGCCAAGGGCAAAGGTTTTGCGAACCGAGGTGGTGAAGTTGGAGCGGCCGGGTCCGACGACTGCATCTTTTCCGGCGTTACCAAAGCCCAGGTTCGGGCCCCCGTCCCAAGCTGCTATTGGCATAGAGAAGTTTGCCGAGCTGAGGTATTGGTACCCGGAACCCGAGATCTTCTGCTTGGGGTAAGCGGGCTTGCCGGCGAGATTTGGACGGATGCGATAATCGCCGCCCAAACCGACCGTATCCGAGCCGCCGTCGCCGGGGGCGACATTGCCTGCCCAGGGCATGCCTGCCTCGGTAATGGCCGTGCCGGCAATTTCCCAACCGCCCATTATGTCGTGCGTCAAACCGTTGCTATGCGCGAAAATGGGCAGCTTGTACTCGTAGTTGATGTTGAGGATCTGACGGCGATCCAGGATGCCTGAACCCTTGTCGTACTTCAGGTTCCAGGGGTTGTAGGAGGGATTGTTGTTGTCCACGTCGACGCTGCCTTGCGTGTCGTCGATCTGGTGGGACCAGGTATAGAAGGCCCCATAGCTGAGGCCCCACTTGTTCTCCTGGCGCAAGCCGACCTGCAAGCTGTTGTAGGTGCCAGTCAGCGGATTCTCTTGCAAGCGAATGTTGCCAAAGCCAGGATAGGATGCGGCGTTCAGTCCATCCACAGTCGAGAGCGTTCCTGCCGCGGCCTGGCTGCGGATCGACATCGGGGTACTGAGCGGGTAGTTGTTGATCGGCAGCCAGGTATTCTGGTGCCAAGTCAGATTGCCGACGTACTGCGTGGTCAGGATGAGCGCGGGAGCAATCTCATGTTGAATACCGAAGCTGTACTCCGCCGTGCCTGGATTTGGGTAGTAGGTATTGATCGAGTTGTAACCCTGCACGAAGGTTGGTGTGGCAGCGGTGCCGCCAGACAGCCAGTTTGTCGATGGGTTTGTGAGCTCCACGTCGGTGGCTGACGGAGTGCTGATAAAGGGAGCTCCGCCCGCGGCGTCGTAGATGTCATTGCCCTGGATGCGCTCGTAGAAGGTGCCGAATCCAGCGCGCACAACGGTTTTGCCGTTTCCGAACAAGTCATACGAGAAACCGACGCGAGGCATGATCGTCTTGTAGTCTTGATTGGCTAGCCCGCGCGGCACTCCGTTCTGGCCGGCAATTGCAATGCCGTTTAAATAGAACGTACCGATCGAGTTGGTTGACAGGCCAGCGCTGTTGGACGCGAAGGAGCCGTCGGCGTTGAACGTCGGCACAAGCGCGGGCTGATACAGCGACGGTTCGAAGTTGGAAACCTGGTTGTTGCGCTCCCACACATGCGGCAGGGCATCGAAGCGCAAACCTATCTGCACGCTCAAGCGGTTGCTTGCGCGCCAGTTGTCCATGGCATAAACCGAGATGTTGTTGTTCACGTAATGGTTGATGGGATTGGCGTTTGCCTGGCTGAAGCTGGTGGCAAAGCCAAGCAGGAAGTCCAAATACGAATCGCCTGTGAGCAGCGTCGTCTTGCTGTCGTCAAAGGTATAGTCGCCTTCGGAGTCCTTGCCGATGACCTGGTTCTTGGTGTAGCGGTTGTATCCCCCGCCGAACTTCATGGCGTGTTTGCCGCGCGAAACCGAAAGGCCGAAATTCTCGGCAAAGTCCTCGGCGCCATTGGTCCAGGGATCGTTGCCTGGGCCCCACTGCGCGCTGCCGTCGGTCTTCCATGTGATGTCTGGCAAACGGTTGCCCACATCGTTGGCCTTCGCGAAGTAGGTCCCCGTGCTCCAGGCGCTTGGCTTGACGAAGTTGGCGCCCTCCGCTGCCACGGGAATAATCGCGATCTTGTTGCCGTCGTAGGCAAACGTGGCTTCCAGCAGCACATTGGGTGTCAGAGAGCCGGTCAGCTTGATGACCGATTGGTAGGACGGGTTGCTGAAGTTGGAGCCGACCGTCGGGATGTTGTCGCCCTGCCATTCCGGAGTGGCCTGGATAGAGTCGTTCGCGTCATGAATGAAGTGGCCGAGCAGAGCCCACTTGTCATTGATGTTGTGGTCGATGCGGAACAGCTCTTCACGAACGGTAATCGGCAGATGTCCGCCGGTCGGGATATAGGTGTCTTTTGTAAGGTCCGTCGCGGCGGGAAGATTCTTGGTGGTGTTGAAGAGCAGGGCATTGGGATCCAGAAGAGCGCCCGGAATATAGTTGCCGGGGAAAGGCTGACCGGGCACGCAGTTGACGCCGCCCTGGCATGCTCCCACCAGCTTGGCGTTGAAGGCTGCATCGCCGACCTGCGGGACCAATACCTGCGTCGCGGAAGTGTAGCCCACGGGTATCGCGTAGGTAAAGCCCGCTGCCGTGGTGACTTCATCCGCCGCCGGCATGACGTTGATCGGATTGGTGGCTACGCCATTGACCATCCTGCGCCATTCTTCGTTGTAGAAGAAGAAGGTCTTCTTTTTGCTCTCGTTGTAGACGTGAGGAATGAAGACCGGGCCGCCGCCATTTACGCCGAAGACGTTATAGCGCAGTTCTGCTTTTGGAGAGACTGCGCCTGTGGATTGATTGGTGTCGAAATAGGCATGCGCATCCATGGCGTCATTGCGAATGAACTCCCAGGCTTCGCCGTGGAACTTCGCGGCGCCGCTCTTGATGGACATGGTGATGGCGCCGCCGGAGGCTAGGCCGTAATCCGGCTCATAATTGCTGGAGAGCACCTGAAACTCGTCGAGCGCGTCCTGTGAAGGCATGACCGACATCTTGCCGCCGGAACCGCGGTCATAGGCTTCGCCGCCATCGACGATCCAGATATTGTGCGCCTGGTTGAGCCCGTTGAAGCTGATTTGATAGTTGGCATTGACGGAGAAGGGACTCTCCATGTCCGGCAGGTTGCCGCTGACGCCCGAGCCCAGAATCGCCAGGGCGATCACGTTGCGCCCGTTCATGGGCAGTTCGCCAATCTGCTGCGCGCTGATCAAGGTGCTGACCACGTTGGAATCTGCCTGAACTGTCAAGGCTTCGGCCTGCACGGTGACTGTGGTTGCCTGCGAGCCGACCGACAAGGCTACATCGACCCGGAAAGTCGCGGAAATGTTGACCGCGACGCCGGTACGCGTGTAGGTCTCGAAACCCTTGGCCGTGACCTTCATTTGGTATGCGGCGGCGTTCAAACCACCGATGTTATAGGCGCCGGCGTCGTCGCTCACAGTTGTATGAGCCAAGCCAGTGGCCGGATCGGTCAACGTAACCGTTGCTCCAGCAACGACCGCTCCCGTCTGGTCTGTGACGATACCGGTGACGCTCGAATTGGCCTGGGCGAATGCTCCCGCGCATGCCAATAGGAAGAACAACGGAATCAGAAAGAACCTGTATTTCGCGTTTTTCATCTGACCTTCCTTCTCAAAGTTGGTTCTTGTTGCGTTTTGCGTAACTCCCCCTGCCTGGCAGGAATTGACGCCGGATGGCGCGTCTCAAGGTTCCCGTGCAACGTCTCTGGACTGGAATCTACCCCATGCCAAAGACTTTCAACGCTCTTAAACGCTGAAACGAAAGTAAGGCGACCCTTGCACTTATTGCCCGCAAGATGCCGCGCCAGCTCCGGGAAATCGAATATCTCATCGACACTCGATCGACGCACCTCTGCTCTTGATTGGCGCTGAACCGGAAACCCGGATCGGCCAGTCACTTTCATGACTTCGGACTGCAGGTCTTGCTGCTCCATCTTTGCAATCCGTTCCGCAGGGGATAGATTTGTTTCTCCGTAAAATGAAATCTGGAATTCCAAGACATCCGCTTTTTGGGATTCCTTTGCTCAAACGTTTTAGTGAAGCGAAACAAGAAGGTCTTGTTGCTCGGTCCTGAAAAGGCCCATCCCCCAACCGGTGGATGGAAAGACCCTTCGTTAGAACGAGCGGCAAGCCCATCTTTGGGTGTCGGCCAATCTTAAGCCCTCGGAGTGAATGAATGTCAAGAAAAATCTGCTTGATAAAACGTTTGATCTAGGAAGACAATCGTTTTCCCAAGTAAGCCGCGCATCGAGCCTGGAGAGAGCCGATACCGAAAACGATTTATAACACTTTTGATTTCTTTAATTTGCAGTAAAAACTAAGTGGCATTTTTCTCCCAAAAAGGACCGCCGGGGGGCGTCCTTGACACAAAGAGGGCCCCAGTTCCTTGCGCTGACGCATTCACCGGGGGAAGGGACGCGCCTGGCGGCGCGGCGGATGGAAATGGCTCGACAGAGAGTTTGCCGCTGCACAATGCGCCCGTAATCCCCTGGCTGTTCGGTTTCAACCCGATCCAGTGGTGGTGGTCCTCGTTTACGTTGCCAAGCTGCACCGCGACGCCGTCCATTCCGCTTCCACCAGTATTATTTGAAATTTTTAAGAAAATGGGACCGGTTTCAGGCAATGCCGTCGAACGAGAGATAGACCGATTCTGAAGAACATTGCGGCTCATCCTCAAACCAATGTGGCCGATGAGCAAAGTGTACTCATCGCTCAGGCAGACGGCAAAGTAGCCAACGCGCTCAATCCAGCGGTGCAAAGAGCCGGTTGTTTCCAATCTTTTCCTGAAGCCGCGGCGCGGTCTGGGCCGAGTGGAGCTTGCATGGCAATGACAGTTCTCGTCGTCGATGATTCGGTCACCATGGTGATGAGCCTGAAGACCACCCTGACCATGAGCGGCTTCCAGGTGGAAACCGCCAGCAACGGCAAGGTGGCCCTGGATAAGTTACAGGCCGGCGTCAAGCCCAACCTGATTCTCACCGATATCAATATGCCGGTCATGGGCGGAATGGAACTGATCAAGAATGTCCGCGCCATGCCGGGGCTTCGCTTTGTACCCATCCTGACGCTGACCACCGAAAGCGAAACCACCAAACGGGACGAGGGCAAGCGCGCGGGGGCTACGGGATGGCTGGTGAAACCGGTGTCGGGAAACGACCTGATTGCCGTGATAAAGAAAGTTCTGCCTGGAGCCTGACAACATGTCCTCAGCGCCGTTGACAGCACGCGGGACATTCTCTCACCAGCTTCCGGGCTTCAAAGAGAATGAAAAAGACGAAAGCGGGCTGGATCGCGAGCGGCGGCTGCGCAAGATTCGCAACCGTCTGGTCCGCGAGATATCGATCCGGTCCACGCTGCTGGTGCTGTTCTGGTTGTTTCTGTCCCGGTCGCTGGGGCGCGATCTGGATCCTCACCTGCTTCGCATAGCCGGACTCCTCTTCCTGTTTCTGATTGTGCCGGGAGCCGCCTATAAGCTGATGCACTATGCGGAGGCCCGGCGCGCCGTAGCCGATATGTGGTCCTTTGGCCGGCTCAGTTATAGCGATCTGTCGCGAATGCTGGATGCGAGCAAGGTGGTTCAGACCGACATGCTGGATTCCGGAGTCTACATCGACGTGATGCACGGGCAGATCGGCGACTCGATGGCTGAATCCGAGCGCGAGGTCGTGCAGGTGATCGAGCAGATCGGCCTGCTGAACTCTCAGGCCGCTGAAAAGCGCGAGCATATTCGCCGCTCGATTGCGAGCGGAAAGGCGCTGGAGAACAGCACCAACGAGCGCGTCGAAGCCAACCGGGTGATTATTACCGAGCTGGGGACGCAACTGGAGGACCAGAGCACGGAGATGCATTCGAACTTCGGGCGCATAGAGAACCTGGCCGGCGAGGTGCGCGCGCTCACGCCGCTGATCAAAGTGATTACTTCCATCGCCCAGCAGACTAGCTTGCTGGCGTTGAACGCCGAAATCGAGGCCGCACGCGCTGGAAGCGCGGGACGCGGTTTTGCCGTGGTGGCCGTCGAGGTGAGAAAGCTCGCCGTGCTATCGACCAAGGCCGCCGCCGACATCGCCGCGAAGATCAACGCAACCTGCAAGCGAGTGGATACGGAGACGGCCAATGCCAAATCCTCCCTGGAGCAGTATGAGTCCAAAGCGGGCATGCATAACCTTGTCGCCGGGCTGGGCGAGATGCAACAGGAATTCGCCAACAACGCCGGGTTGCTCCTGAACGTGATCGGCGAGGTGGACTCGAGCTACGCGGAGAGCATTGAACGGCTCTCGGAGGCCCTGGGGCACATTCAATTTCAGGATGTGATGCGGCAAAGAATGGAACATGTGCAGAATGCCCTGATGGATATGCGCGAGCATCTGCTGCTGCTGGCGGATAAGCAGGGCGATCTGGAGTGGGACGGCCAGCTCGACAAGACCTTCGAGACCCTGCTGGGATCTCATCTCGAACAATACAAGATGGCGAGCCAGACGATGACTCATCTTGCCCTGGCCGGCGGAACTGCGGGCAGCGGCAGCGACCGGCCGTTGATCGAGCTGTTTTAAGTCCAACCGCCGAAGCCTGGCCGGCGGGGTCTAAAACAGCTCGATGGGAGCGAATGTGCCGGCACGAGTGGGCAGGCAATCGACGCGGCCCATGAGAAAAATCTTACCTTCGCCTCTTCAAATCTCACTCCTTAATTGCTCCATCCGAGGAAATTACCGACGGTGCGGGGATTGTCGTTCCGAGCCGATACGGCTGCAGGGCGGGCGCACCTGGAAGCCGGGTTTGGACGAATCGGGTTTGGGGGAGTCAGGTTTGGGAATCGCTCTGAAGCAAGGGAAAGAGTCGAGCGCGATCCGCCTTGAAGGCGTGATCGACATCGCCTCGGCCGCGGAGTTGAAGGCCGTTCTTCTCGACGCGCTGAAGCGGGGCAAGCCGGTCACGATCGCTCTGGATTCAAGCGCCGGCCTGGACGTGACCGCGATCCAGTTGCTTTGGGCCGCCCAACGCGAGGCAACGGTATCGGGTGTTGGGTTCACGCTCGCGGGCCCGGTGCCGGCGCGGGTTTCGGCCACTCTGAAAGAAGCGGGTTTCGATAGTTTTCCAGTTCCTGCCGATGGCGATCCTCCACTTGCCGTGGAGCAAGGTATTCGCTCTTAGCTGGCTTTCTCGCCGGCAGCAAGTCATGTAACACGACCCCGGAAGCGGCACGAAAACGGGCGAGTCGCTTGGAAGCAGGGAGATTTAGGGCCCATGTCTCAACCATCCGCAAATAATGCCGAGCAGTTCAAGCAAAGCTTTCGCGAGGAAGGGCGGGAGGTCCTCGTCGATCTGGAGGCGGCGCTGCTGGAGCTGAACGAGAACCGCGCCGACATGGAACTGGTGGGACGGGTCTTTCGCGCCTTGCATACCATCAAGGGCTCCGGCTCCATGTTCGGTTTCGAGAAACTAGCCGCCTTTACTCACAACCTGGAGACAGCCTTCGACCAGGTGCGCAACGGACGCCTCCAGATCGGCTCGGAACTGATCGATCTGACGCTTGCGGCGCTCGATCAGATTCGGGCGATGCTCGAAGAGGGCACCGGGGCGGAGCCTGCCGATGCTGCCGTTTGCGCCGGGATTCTGGCCAAGGTGCGGCAACTGGCCGGCATTCCCCAGAGCCAGGCCGCGGGTGCGAAGGCAAGTCCGCCGCCAACCCCGGCGGCCGTTGAGGCAGGCCAGGTCCGCGAGTGGCATGTGCGCTTTTCGCCGGGCCCGGAGATGTTGCTGAACGGCACCAATCCCCTGCTGCTGTTGAAGGAGCTTCGCCAGCTTGGAGGCCTCGCGGCGAGGGCCAACATGGTTGGGGTTCCGCCCCTTGCCGAGCTCGATCCGGAGCGCTGCTATGTGACCTGGGATATGGTGCTGGCAACCTCGGCAGGCGGCGACGCCATCCGCGATGTGTTCATCTTTGTCGCCGACAGTTGCGAGCTGACGATCGAGCCCGATACGGGCGCCGTCGAAAGCACTACGCAGACCGAAGTGGTGGCCGCGGACAGAACCGCAGGACCGCTTGAGGAACCGCGTGCCGGTTCCGGAGGCCGCCGCACCTACGACAAGGCCGACACCGCGAGCAGCCTGCGCGTGCCCGCCGCCAAGCTGGATCAGTTTGTCGATCTGGTGGGCGAGCTGGTCACCGTGCAGGCGCGGCTCAGCGAGCTTGCCGCCCGCTCGGACGATCCCGACATAGCGGCGGTGTCGGAAGAGATCGAGCGGCTGACCGCGGAGCTGCGCGAGAACTCGATGAACATCCGCATGTTGCCGATTCGCGCCACCTTTGAAAAGTTCCGGCGGCTGGTGCACGACCTGGCCCGCGATCTGGGCAAGGATGTCGAGCTGACCCTGGAAGGCGCCGATACGGAGCTGGACAAGACGGTGATCGATCAGTTGGGCGACCCGCTGATGCACCTGATCCGCAACAGTATGGACCACGGCATTGAGCCCGCGAGTGCGCGCGTGGCCCGCGGCAAGCGGCCCACGGCCACGATTCATCTTTCCGCGCGGCACTCGGGCGCGAGTGTGCTGATCGGGGTTTCCGACGATGGCGGCGGCATCGACAGCGAGGCCGTGCGCAGCCGGGCGATTGAGAAAGGCCTGGTAGCCGCCGATGCCGCGCTCACCGAGGCCGAAACTTTCGCCCTGCTCTTCCAGCCCGGATTCTCGACGGCCAAGACCGTCACCGACGTCTCCGGCCGCGGCGTGGGCATGGATGTAGTGCGGCAGCGGGTGGACGCTCTGCGCGGCAACATCGACGTGGTCAGCAAGGCCGGCGAGGGGACCAGCATCACGCTGCGCCTGCCCTTGACCCTGGCCATCATCGACGGCCTGCTGGTGAGCATTGGGGACGCCAGCTTTGTGGTGCCGCTGGCCAACGTGCTGGAGTGCATCGAGCTGACCCAAGCGGATGTCGAGCGGGCCAACGGCAAGCATATCGCCGATGTGCGCGGGGAACTGGTCCCCTATATCCGTCTGCGCGAGCACTTCGAAATTCGCACTCCGCGCCCGGCGATCGAGCAGATCATGATTGTCGAAACCGAGACGGGCCGCTACGGATTTGTCGTGGACCAGGTGCTGGGAAACTGCCAGACAGTCATCAAGAACCTGGGCCGGTTCTACCGGCATGTCCAGGTGGTCTCGGGCGCGACCATCCTGGGCAATGGAATTGTGGCGCTGATTCTCGATCCAGAGCGGCTGGCGCAGGATGCCGTCCGGGTTACGCTCGATCGCTCCCGGGGGCGCCCCGCGGCGGCGGGCAGCCCCAGGCACGGGAATGCCGCGCGCATGAATTCGATATGAAGCCTAGTTGGCGCTGGTGAAGAATGCCGGCGCCTGTCATCAACGAGTTAACCAGCTGGTTTCGCAAGGCTCAGACCCAGGGTTGTTGCCTGTCAACGAATGAACCAACAGGAATAAACGGACAGCGATGAACGGGTAGGAGAGAGCGAGTTTTCAGCCGAGAGAGGACCGAGTTTCATGGCGACAACAACAATGGTTAGTGAAGGCCGGAAGGCACATGGCGCCGGCAATGGACACGGGGTTCAGGATCGTCCCAGCGCCTCCAAACGGATCGTTGAAGACGATTCGCAACTGGTTTTGGACGAGATCATGCGCCTGGTGGACGCGGCCAAGGAAGGCCGTCTCTCCGAGCGCGGCAAGGCAACCATGTTCAATGGCACGCAGCGCGAGATTGTTCAGGGCGTCAACGAAGTCCTTGATGCGATCCTGCTGCCCATCGGCGAAGGCAACCGCATTCTTGCCCAGGTTTCGAACGGCAAGATCGACGAGCTGATCGCTCACACCTACAAGGGCGATCACGAAAAGATGAAGCAGGCCATCAACGACATCGCCGTCGCCCTGCAATTGTTGCAGAAGGAAATGCTGCGCATGAGCGACCTGGCCAAGGAAGGGCAACTCTCCGAGCGCGCCAACCCGGGTGAGTTCAAGGGCTCCTACGCGGAGATCGTCAAGGGCGTGAACACCACCCTGGACGCGATCCTGCTACCCATCGGCGAAGGCAACCGCATTCTTGCCCAGGTTTCGAACGGCAAGATCGACGAGCTTATTGCCCACACCTACAAGGGCGATCACGAAAAGATGAAGCAGGCCATCAACAATGTGGCGCTGGTACTGCAGAGTCTGCAAAAGGAGTTGGTGCGTTTGACCGACGCCTCCAAGGAAGGCCAGCTCGGCGATCGCGGCAAGCCGGAACAGTTCCAGGGCGCCTATGCCGAGATTGTGCGCGGCGTCAACACCATGCTGGACGCGATCCTGCTGCCCATCGCCGAAGGCAACCGCATTCTTGGCCAGGTTTCGAACGGCAAGATCGACGAGCTGATTGCCCACACCTACAAGGGCGATCACGAGAAGATGAAGCAGGCCATCAACAATGTGGCGCTGGTACTGCAGGGGCTGCAAAAGGAACTGGCGCGGCTGAGCGAAGCCTCAACGGACGGCAAACTCTCCGAACGCGGAAAGCACGATCAGTTCCAGGGAGCTTATGCCAACATAGTGCGCGGCGTCAACGACATTCTCGACGCCGTGATTGGCCCGCTGAACGTCTCCGCCAAATACGTGGAAGACATCAGCAAAGGCGACATTCCTTCGCAGATTACCGACACGTACAACGGCGAATTCAACAAGATCAAGAACAACCTGAACACGCTGATTGTGGCCATGAACGATATCACGGGCGCTGCGGAAGAAATTGCCGGCGGCAACCTGACGGTGAAGCTCCGTGAGCGTTCGCCACAGGACAAGCTGATGCAGGCTCTCAGTTCGATGGTGGCTGGACTGACGCAGACGGTCTCCGATATCCGGTCGATTGCAGGCGAGGTTTCCGCGGCAAGCCAATCGATCTCGACGGCGTCGATTCAGGTATCGAAGGGCGCAAGCGCACAGGCCGCGGCGGCTGAAGAGGCTTCCTCTTCGATGGAGGAGATGGTCTCGAACATCAAGCAGAATGCCGATAACGCACAGCAGACCGACAAGATCGCCAACAAATCGGCCAAGGACGCGCAGGAGAGCGGCAAGTCGGTTCTTGAAGCCGTCGCCGCGATGAAGGAGATCGCCAACAAGATTTCCATCATCGAGGAGATTGCGCGCCAGACCAACCTGCTGGCGCTCAATGCTGCTATTGAAGCGGCGCGCGCCGGCGAACACGGCAAGGGTTTTGCTGTTGTCGCTGCCGAAGTCCGCAAGCTGGCCGAGCGGTCGCAAAAGGCGGCCGCGGAAATCAACCAGCTCTCCGCTAACACGCTCAAGGTGTCGGAGAAGTCCGGCGAGATGCTCGACAAGCTGGTGCCCGACATCCAGCGCACGGCCGAACTGGTGCAGGAGATCACCGCGGCCAGCAAGGAGCAGGATACCGGCGCCGAACAGATCAACAAGGCGTTGCAGCAACTGGAGCAGGTGATTCAACAGAACGCCTCCGCATCGGAAGAGATGGCCGCCACCACCGAGGAGCTGACCGGGCAGTCCGATCAGCTTGTCAGCGCGCTCTCGTTCTTCCACACCGGCGACGAAGACAGCGGGCGGGCGCGCAAGGCGACGCCGGCAAAATCGGCCAGAGCGGTTCAGGCCGCGCCGGCCAAGGCGGCGAAACCGAATGGACATGCAGGCGCCAAGGCAGCAGGCGGAGTCAGTCTCCGGCTCAAGGACAAACACGACGATCTCGACGGAGAGTTCGAGCGTTACTGACCGGTCGGGCGCGGCCCGCTTGCGAGCCGCGCCCTGTCTTCCAAACCAGAAAGGAGTTGAAGCATGAGCGTTAGCGAAATTACGGAGACACGGCAGTATCTGACCTTCAAGCTCGGCAACGAGGTCTTTGCGACCGACGTCGCCAAGGTGAGAGAAGTACTTGACCTGACTACCATCACCGCCATCCCCAGGACACCGGACTTCATGGCCGGGGTCATTAACCTGCGGGGCAGCGTGGTGCCGGTGGTCGATCTCAGGCTGTGCTTTGAGATGTCGAAGACCGAGAGCACGCGCAATACCTGCATTGTTGTGGTCGAGGTGTTGCTTGACAACGAATCCACCGTCATCGGCGCGCTTGCCGATTCGGTCGAAGAGGTAATCGATCTCGATCCGGACCAGATAGAGCCGGCGCCCAGGATCGGCACCCGGATCCGTACGGAATTCATCAAGGGGATGGGCAAGCGAGACAGCCAGTTCATCATGATTCTGGACATCGATCGCGTCTTCTCTGCCGAGGAACTTGCCGTGGTCCGCGGGCAGGAACAGGAGGCGGTCAAGCCGTACGTGGAACAGGAAGCCGTCAAGAAGCCGCAGGGGCAGAAGGCCGGCAAGCAGCAATTGGTGGAAGCGGCCGCGTAAGGAGGGAATGGGGCAGGCAGATCCGCCTGCCCCGTTTACACAATGAGCGCTCACGACGAAAGCATTTCGACCCGGGACTACACGCGCCTTTGCAACCTGATCTATGACAAGGCGGGAATTCGTCTTGGGACGGAAAAGAAGACGATGCTTGAGGTTCGGATCAAGCGGCGGTTGAAGGCGCTCGAACTTAGCTCTTACGGCCAGTACTGCGATTATCTCTTTGGACACCAGGGGTTGAAGGAAGAACTTGTTTCGCTGATCGACGTCGTCACAACCAACAAGACCGATTTCTTTCGCGAGCCGAAGCATTTCAACTTTCTGGTCGAAACGGCGCTTCCCGAACTGACGGCACGCGACGGTGGCGGCAGGCCGCTGCTGATTTGGAGCGCCGGCTGCTCTTCGGGCGAGGAGCCTTACACACTGGCCATGGTGCTGAGCGAGTACGGGCAAACGCATCCCGGCTTTCGCTTCAGGATTCTGGCCACCGATATTTCGACGAACGTTTTGGCGAAGGCCGAGATGGGGGTTTATTCGAGCGACGTGGTCGACCCGGTTCCGCCGGCGCTGAAACGAAAATACCTGATGGGCAGCCGCGATCCGGGTTCCGGCAAGGTACGGGTTGTGCCGGAGCTTCGCCGGCTTATTGAATTTCGGCGATTGAACTTTATGGATGCCGACTACCGGTTGACCGAGAAGGCGGACGCGATTTTCTGCCGCAATGTGATTATCTATTTCGACAGGGCTACGCAGGAGAAGGTTCTGCAGAGGCTTTCAAAACACCTGGCGCCGCGCGGGTACATGTTCGTCGGCCATGCCGAGACCCTGCATGATATGGATTTGCCTCTGACGCCTGTGGCGCCGGCACTCTACAGGAAGGCCGATGATGCAACCTGAGGCGACATTGCCGGAAGTCTACGTGCAGCCGGGAGAGTCGCGCCTTGTGAAGGAGCCAACGATGATGCGCACCTTGCTCGGCTCCTGCGTGGGTATCGCGTTTCGGGCTCCGCGGCTGGGTGTGGGCGCGCTCTGCCATCCGATGCTGCCGCGCTTGCCGACTACACCTGGTACATCGCCGGCCCGTTCTGCCGGCCGGCGTTACGTTGACTATGCGATACGCGATCTGGCAATGCAATTCGACGCGCTGGGCGCCAGCCGCAATGAGGTTGAGGTGAAGCTGTTTGGGGGAGGAGACGTTTTGGTGATGACCTCCAGCGCAACCCGGCCAACGGTAGGCGCGGCGAACATAGAAGTCGCGATGAAGGTACTTGCGAAGGAAGGCTTCAGCATCGCGGCGTCTTCACTGGGAGGCAAGCGTGGCGTCAATATTTACTTCAACACGGAGACCGGCGAAGTGCTGTTGCAACGGCACTCGTGAGCGGTGATTCGCTCCACGGCCAAACTGTCAGGCGAGGCGCCTCGGCCCCTCGGAACTAGATTTGCACGCAAGATTCATCCAGAGGGAGCGTTGAGGTTCAGCCTATGAGCACACCGAAAATTCGCGTCTTGATCGTGGACGACTCCGCCGTGGTGCGCCAGACGCTGCGCGACGTACTTGAGTCCGACCCGGAGATTGAAGTGATCGCCACCGCCGGCGACCCGTTTGTCGCGGCTGACCGCATTGCCGAACAAGTGCCGGACGTGATCACCCTCGATATCGAGATGCCGCGCATGGATGGGCTCACGTTTCTCAAGAAGATCATGAGCCAGCATCCGATCCCGGTCGTCATCTGTTCGAGTTTGGCCGAGGAAGGCGCGCAGAGCACGTTCAGAGCTCTGGAATATGGCGCGGTCGAAATTGTCACCAAGCCGCGGCTGGGCACAAAGCAGTTTCTTGAAGACTCGCGCATTGCTCTTTGCGATGCGGTGAAGTCCGCGGCGGGAGCCAGGTTGCGGACCCTTACGCCCAGCCACACGGTCGAGCCCAAGCTCACGGCAGACGCGATACTCTCCCCTGCCACCCACGCCATGGCCGAGACGACGGAGAAAGTTGTGGTCATTGGCGCTTCGACCGGCGGCACAGAGGCATTGAAGACGGTGCTCGAAGCGCTGCCTGCCGATACGCCCGGCATTGTGATTGTGCAGCACATGCCGGAGCTGTTCACGCGCGCCTTTGCCAACCGGCTCGACGGCCTGTGCAGTATTAGTGTGAAAGAAGCCGAGACCAACGACACCGTCATTCGCGGACGCGCGCTGATTGCGCCGGGCAACCATCACCTGCTGCTCAAGCGAAGCGGCGCCCGCTATTACGTTGAAGTCAAGGACGGGCCGCTGGTCTGCCGCCATCGGCCCTCGGTCGATGTGCTGTTTCGGTCCGCTGCCCGCTATGCGGGACAAAATGCGGTGGGGGTAATCCTGACCGGAATGGGCGACGATGGCGCGCGCGGAATGCTGGAGATGAAGCAGGCCGGAGCCAGGACGATTGCCCAGGATGAAGCCACCTGCATAGTCTTTGGCATGCCCAAGGAAGCTATCAAGCTGAACGGAGTGGACAAAATCTTGCCCTTGCAATCGGTCGCCGGCACGATGCTTGCCTACGCTCGCTGAGGCGAACGAACATCGCAGGCAAAAGGCTGCCGCCAACCCCGCGCGGTTGACTCGAGAGTCTTCCGGATTCTCTTCCGGCCGCGCGCTTCCCCTCCTCAATCATTCACGAAAAATATCCTTGCCGGCCCTTCATGGGGTGGGTATACTTGCGCGATCCCCCAGGAGAGTGTTCCTGCCTTAGTTGAAAACATTGGCATTCAGCAGTTTCCACCTCAACAAATTGACAAGGAGAAACTATGGGAAAGATCAATATCGGTCGAGTCATCATTGCGGGCCTGGTTGCCGGAATCGTTGCGGATATTCTGAGTTTTCTCGTGGATGGCATGTTGCTGGCGCCGCGTTGGGCGGACGGGATGACGCGGCTTGGACATGGCGCTTTCTCGCCAAACGAGTGGATTTGGTTCAACGTAATAGGACTTGCCGGCGGGATCGCGCTGATCTGGATCTATGCGGCCATCCGGCCTCGCTTTGGCGCCGGAGTCCAGACCGCAATTTACGCCGGGATTGTCTATTGGTTTGTCGCATCCCTGCTTCCCAACCTCACCTTCATGTGGGTTGGCGGTCTGTTTTCCCGTCACCTGACGGCGATGACAACCGCCGGCAACCTCATCGAGACTTTGGCGGGCGCTATTGCCGGTGCTGCCCTTTACAAGGAATAGGCGCACCTGCGCAATTCCAAAGCACGCGCATTTTCAAAGGATCGCGCAGGCCAGGCAACAGGGTGGTTTGCGCGGTCCTATTTCGTGCCGCCGGAACTGAGAACCTGGGCACTGAGAACCTGGAGGACATCGTCCAACGCCGCTCGCCAGCCTGCAAGCCGAACGCCAAAACGGTCTAACAATTTCCGATTCGACAGTACCGAATTGCGAGGACGCTTTGCGGGCGTGGGGTAGTCCTTTGTCGCCTGCGGGGTGAGCTCAGGCGGCTTCAACTTGAGACGCTCTTCCGCCCCCGCGAAAATGGCCTTGGCAAAACCGAACCACGTGGTGGAGTCCGCGCAGGTCATGTGGTAGAGACCGCTCCACTCCTGTGGCGTTCCAAATTGCCCCCCCAGAACGCCCTCGGTAACCGCGCGTGTAGCTCGCGCCAGTTCAATCGAGGTTGTCGGCGAGCCAAACTGATCGTCGACGATCGAGAGCCGGTCGCGCTCGCGGGCCAGGCGAAGCATGGTGAGCAGAAAGTTGTTGCCGTGCGGGCCGTAGACCCAACTGGTGCGAAAGATCAGGAAACGCCCGCCGACCTGCTGAATGGCCTGCTCGCCGGCGAGCTTGCTTTCGCCATAGACGTTGAGCGGGCCCGGTTCGTCGGTCTCAACCCAGGGCTGCTGCTTTTCGCCGTTGAAGACGTAATCGGTGGAGTAGTGGACCAGCAAAGCATCGAGCCGGAGAGCCTCTTCGGCGAGGATGCGGGGGGCAGTAGCATTAATGGCCATGGCCAGGTCGCGCTGGGACTCGGCGCGATCGACGGCTGTGTAAGCGGCAGCGTTGAGGATAACGTTGGGCTGGACGCGGCGCACCAACGCGCGCGTCTGGTCCGCATTGGCGAGATCGACAGTTTCGAGATCGACGGCAACGATTTTGCCGAAGCCGGCAAAGCTGCGCTGAAGCTCCACGCCCACCTGCCCGGCAGCGCCGGCGATCAGAATGCAAGGTTGTTCAGTCATGAGATTGAAGCTCCGAAAAAACCGCTCTAGACACTGCTTGCATTTTACCGACCCTGTCCGCCAGTCGCGCTGTTACCGGGCCCTCTCTCACGGTAATGGACCGTTGGAAACTTCAAAGGGCGGGTTTTCCAGAACGGCATCCGAAGCAATCGATGCCCTGTCAAGATATGATAAAAAACCGGAAGCGGTAGTCCGATTCTCTGGTGATTGAGGGGCAAGAACGTGGCGGGAAAGCTGGAACTGATGATGGGGCCGATGCGGAGCAATAAGACCGCGGAGCTGTTGCGCCGCGCCGACATGCGCCGACAGTACGCCAGCCAATATGTTCTGGTTCTCAAGCCCAGCGACGACACCAAGGGTGGTCCAGGGGTGGTGGAAAGCCGCAATCCGAACGGTCACGGCAAGATGAACGCGCTGGAGTTCAATTCGCTGCATCCCTGGGAGGTGCTCAAGGCGATCGCCCAGAGAGAAAAGGAAATCGGCAAAAAAGTGGAGTGCATCGCCATCGATGAAGGGCAGTTTGTGAATGAGCTGTTTCTCTTCACGCGGTGCCTGCTCGACGCCGGTCACGATGTCCTGATAGCCGGGCTCGACCTGGACTTTCGCGCGCTTCCCTTTGGAGAAATGCTGAACCTGACTTGGCTCGTGAATGCCTACGGCGGCAGCATTACCGAGTGCATGGCCTACTGCAGTTGCGGAGCCAGGGCGCTTTATTCGCAGCGGCTGATCGACGGCAAGCCGGCGCCTTACGATAGCCCGGTGAAGATGCCGGGCGACTCGTACGAGCCCCGCTGCGCCGAGCATTTTGTGTTGCCCGGCAAGCCGCACTGAGGACAGGTCTTGGTCCTTGGGATGGAGATCTCGATGATGGAGATCTCGATTTTGAGACCTGAGAAAGCACGAAATCACATGGTCAGAAACTGGCTAACCCGCGCCGCTGGAGCTGACTCGCTGCATTTGTCCGCCAAACCTCGTCTCTCAACCGCACCCGGCCCCAAACCCGGCACTTCCTAAAGCCCCGCCCCGCATGACAAAGTAAGAGTATGTTGCGACCGAAGGACCATCTGTTCCCGTTTCGCCCGTTCGTGACTCGCTCGTTCCCCGTTCGCCTTTTCCTGGCCCTCATCGTTGCAGCCGCGCTTTGCGGTCCGCTTCGCGCGCAATCGGCAAACACCATCACCGTCCTTATGCTCGACGGCAAAACCGGAAGACCAATCGTCCCCTCCAACTTCATCGTGCGCTTCGATCATCGCAACGCCGTCCACAACGATTCGGTCAGCCTTGACGACGAAGGAGTCGCACGGATCCTCGTCCCTGCCGGCGCGACATTCCTCGCCGTTCAAGGCACCTTCAATAGCTCCATGGAGATCTACGTCAACTGCGACGCAGGCATGGAGAAGGACATAAGCACACTGCATTGGTACTCGGTGGATGAAATCCTGCGCTCAGGCGTGGCCATGCCCAACGAGTGCTATAAAGGCAAATACGCTGAAGCAACCCGCTCAATCCCCAAGCCCGGCATGTTCGTCTTCTTTGTCCGCAAAAACAACTGGCACGAAATGCCGCCGGATTAGGTCATTGCCGATCAACTCGCATCCGCCGGACGCTCTCTCCTTCATTGCCGAGGTAGAACAGGCTTACGCCAACCTGATGCACTTCGCCGCTCCCAGCGAGGACAGTCTCGGCGGCAAACTCCTCTACGCCGGCGAACTCGATGAGCGGGGCCGCATCCTCGCCATCGCCGGCAACGTCGGCGGCGCCGCCACCCTCGCCGCCTCTGCCCATGCCACCACACTCCGCCAGGCCATGCGCTCGGGCGTCATCGACTTCCTCGTCAACTCGCTCGACGAAGCCCTGCGCATTCTCAAGAATGAAATCCGCAAACGCGAACCCGTATCCGTAGCCGTCTCCATCGCGCCCCAGGCAATCGTGAAAGAAATGCTTGACCGCGGCGTTCTCCCCGACCTGCTCCCGCCTCAGCCACAATCCACATCGGCAGACTCGCAAATCGAGACCTTCATCGCGCAAGGCGCGCAGCCCGTCGCCCCCGTACCTTTTCAGGGAGCTTCAAAACTCCTCATCTGGCAAATTCCCGCCGAGTTCGTCCAGCGCCCCGCCGCCTTCGACGCTTTGCTGCTCCAGCATCTCCCGGCCGGCGACCACGCGACAAGCCGCTGGCTGCGTCAATCTCCGCGCTACCTTGGCCCGCAGTTCCGCCGCCTCCGCTCGCTCACCTGCGACGAAGAAACCGCATCCAAATTGATCGATGTATTAGGAAGCCCGCTCCAGAACAATTGATCGGAATCGAGGACCGGCCGCCCCAGCCGGAAACTGTTCACTGCTCACTGCTCACTGTCCACTGCTCACTGCTCACTGCTCACTGCTCACTGTTCACTGCTCACTGCTCACTGCTCACTGTTCACTGCTCACTGCTCACTGTTCACTGTTCACTGTCCACTGTTCTTCTCAATTCTCGCCCACAACTCCCTGATCCCATACCCCGTCTTCGCCGAAACCGGCAGCACCTCATCCAGTCCCAGCCCCTTCTTTAGCGCCAACAGATTCCGCGTCCGCTCATTCCCGCTCAATCGGTCAATCTTTGTAGCCACCACCACAAACTCCCGCTCCGCACCCCTCAGCCAATCGAACAACTGAGCATCGCTCTGCTGCGCCGGCACATTCGAGTCCACCAGGCACACGCATAGCTTCAGCGTCGAGCGGATCGCCAGGTACGGATCGATAAACTCCGCCCACCCCGCCGAAATCGACTTCGAAATCTTTGCATACCCATACCCCGGCAAATCCGCAAACATCAGCTTCGGTCTCTTGCTCTGGTCTAGCAGCGCAAAAAAGTTGATCGCCCGCGTCCGTCCCGGCGTCGAAGAAACCCTGGCTGCTTTTTCGCCAACCAGTTCATTCAGCAGGCTCGACTTCCCCACGTTCGACCGCCCCAGAAACGCAATCTCAGGCACATCCGGCGCAGGAAACTGCGTCGCCGCCATCGCCGAAAGCAAAAACTGTGTCGTATACCGCATAGAGATTCAAAGAATGCGAATGGCTGTAAAAGGTGTCCCAATTCCCACCTCTGAGAATTGGGACACTTCAGCCTCTTCGAGCATACAGGACCTGCATGCCTCGGCCGCTCGCCGGTTGCCCCGGAAGCCAGGGCGCTCTGATCAGCGCCCGGTCATTGCCTCAAGGTTCTCCGGGTACCGCGCACCCTCTACCTGAATCTTCGCCGCGGCGTTTTCGATCTCAGCAAGGTCTCCTGCCGAGAGCTCGATCGCAGCCGCCCCGATGTTCTCCTCCAGCCGATGAAGTTTGGTCGTGCCCGGGATGGGAACGATCCACGGCTTCTGCGCCAGCAGCCACGCCAGCGCAATCTGCGCAGCCGTTGCATTCCTGACCTTCGCGATACCGCCCAGCAGATCGACGAGCGCCAGATTCGCTTTGCGGGCTTCAGGGCTAAAGCGCGGAATGCTGCTGCGGATGTCGGTCGCGTCAAAGGTGGTGCTCGCGTCCATCTTGCCTGTCAAAAACCCTTTGCCGAGCGGGCTGTAGGGAACCAGTCCGATCCCCAGCTCTTCGAGCGTGGGAATAATCTCCTGCTCCGGCTTTCGCCACCACAGCGAGTACTCGCTCTGCAGAGCCGTCACCGGCTGCACGGCGTGCGCGCGCCGGATGGTCTTCGCGCCGGCCTCCGACATCCCGAAATGCTTCACCTTGCCCTGCTGGATGAGTTCCTTCACGGCCCCGGCAACGTCTTCGATGGGAACATTGGGATCGACGCGGTGCTGATAGAAAAGGTCGATGGCATCCACCCTCAAGCGCTTAAGCGAGGCCTCTGCCACCATGCGGATGCGCTCGGGGCTGCTGTCAAGACCCTTCGGGCCGCGGCTTCCGTCGGCATTGATGTCGAAGCCGAACTTCGTGGCGATGGCAACCTGCCCGCGGTAGGGCTCCAGGGCCTCGCCCACAAGTTCCTCATTGGTAAACGGGCCATAGACCTCTGCCGTGTCGAAGAAGGTGACGCCGCGCTCAACGGCCGCGCGCAGCAGATTGATCGAATCCTGCTTTTCCGGAAACGGTTTGTAGGAAAAGTTCATGCCCATGCAGCCGAGGCCCAGGGCGGACACTTCAAAACTGCTGTTGCCTAATTTGCGTTTTTGCATTGTTTCTCCATTCTTTGCCAATCTTCGTACCCGCAACCGCTGACCGCTAATTGCGAATGCCGGCTCCTTGTGCTTGCAGCCAGCTCCCCATTGCACAGTCAAAGAGTAGCGAAAAGCATCGCCCAGGCGCTTTCCCGATCCTGCCAATCTTTTGCCTGATTCTGTTTGAAAGTCAAATTTTGTACAAAGGGGAACGATTCAGCAGTACGCTGGAGATGGAGCAATGGAAAGCAAAGTGGCGAAACAGACAGAGAATCGAAAAGTCCAGAATACTGCGGCAATCGAGATGCGCAAGGTGCTGGCCCGCAAGATCGAAGCCCATGCGCAATTACGGGGAGAAAATACTACCGCCATTCCCGGTTTGGCGCTTTACCGCCGAACTAGGACAACGGCATGTTACCGAGCCTCCTACGAACCCAGCCTCACCGTTTTCGTGCAGGGCCGAAAGCGCATCAACCTCGGAGGGACAATCTATCTCTGCGACGGATCGTCCTTTCTCCTTTCCTCGATCGATGTTCCCGCCGAGAGTCAAATCCTCGAAGCCTCGGAACAGGTTCCCATGCTCTCCATGTTTCTCAAGCTCGATATGCCAACCGTGCGCGAAGTCATTAGCCGTGAAGAGTTGCCTGAACCCGAAACCCCGGTCCAATCGCGCGGACTTGCTGTCGGTGAAACGACTGTCGGCTTGCTCGGCGCGTGCGCGCGTCTGATCGATCTTCTTGAGACCCGCGAGGATATTCCGTTCCTGAGCCCCTTGATCCTGCGTGAAATCGTCTACCGCATTCTCCGAACTCCGCAAGCAGAGCGCCTCCGCGCCATTGCAACCGCGGGCGATCTCAGCCACAGAACGGCACGAGCCATCGCCTGGCTCCGCGCCAACTACGCAAGGCCGTTGCACATGGACGAGCTCGCGGCGGTTGCGCGCATGGGCGTGTCCACGCTCCACCATCAGTTCCGTGGATTGACGGCAATGAGCCCACTTCAATACCAGAAGCAAATCCGGCTGCAGACAGCCAGGCAGCGCATGCTCCTGGACGGGATGGATGCCACCACCGCTGCCTACGAAGTCGGCTACGAAAGTGTAAGCCAGTTCAACCGCGAGTACAGCCGTTTCTTCGGGCTGCCACCTATGCGCGATATCAAGGCCCTGCGCGACAGCAAAGTCCTGGCCATCAACGCCGCCTGACGGCGAATCGTCCTGCCGCTCGCCCTTGGCGCTTCGCTGAAGATGACAACCGTTTTTCAGTTGTGGGATGAGCAATCTACTCAGGTTTGCCGACCGTACCCTCACGGTAAGCTTTCTGCAGGATAAAGAACGCCTGTTTTTTCTCGCCCTTTTCTGAAATCAGTCCCTTCCGGTTATAGCCGTCCTGCACTCCAGGCAGCTGTCTCACCGGAGAGCGAAAGTCCATCAGAATCCATGGACTCAACCCCCGCAATTGCGGAATCCGGTTGAACATGCCGAGTTGGTGCTTGTAGATGCTCGCCTGGTATTCCTCTGTCCAGCGTTCGGTTGCCGCACCGTGCAGGCCGGCCTTTGCTCCGCCTCCAAACTCGCTGATGATGAGCGGTTTTTGGTAGGCGCTGTGCCACGCCGTCGTGTCCGCGTCTTCCGGACGCCCTTCGTACCATCCGATGTATTCGTTCGCCCCAATCACATCGAGCGATGCGCCCAGCGGGTCTTCGATGAATTTATCCTTCCCCTCGGTGCGGACGAGCAGCGCGGCCGTGACCAGGCGGGTCGAGTCCAGGGCGCGCACGTTGCCTGCAAGCGTTTCAAGAAATTGCGTCCGCGCCGCTGTGGCCGGAGTCTCATTCGCAATCGACCATAAAATGATGGAAGCCTTGTCGCGATCGCGGGCAATTTCCTCGCCGAGTTGTTGCTGGGCCTTCTTGAGCACTGCGGGATCGTCGAAGTGTTCCGCCCAGTACACAGGGATTTCCGACCACACTAGAATTCCCATGCGGTCGGCAGCGCGCGTCATCCGCTCATCGTGCGGATAGTGGACAAGGCGGACATAGTTGCATCCCAGTTCTCGCGCCCATCCGAGCAGGGTGGCAACGTCTTTGTCGTTGTTGGCGCGGCCGCCGCGGTAGGGCGCTTCAGCGTGAATCGAAATGCCGCGCAGAAAAATCGGCTTCCCGTTGAGCAATATCTTGGTGCCGTCGGTTTCGATGGTTCGAAATCCCATTTCGTCTTCAAGCTTGTCGCCGTCGGCCGCAAGCGTCACCCGGTACAGCTTTGGATGTTCGGGCGACCAGAACTCCAGGCCTGCCGCAGGCAGAGTCACCGTTGCCTTGCCCTTCGCGTCCAGAGACGCAGTCACCGAGAGCCGCGCTTCGGGAATGGCGACAGTCACAGCTTCGCCCTGCATCGCGCCCTCAACGTGCACCCAACCCTCGATCGACGTACGCGCGCGATTGAGGCGCAAATCGTATTGGTCGATAAAGCGCTCAGGCACGTCGACCAGGGAAACATCGCGCGTAATGCCTCCGTAGTTCCACCAGTCTGTATTGAGCGTGGGGACGCCGTCGGCCAGTCGCGTATTGTCGACCGCCATCACAACGAAGTTCGTGCCTGCGTGGAGCTGCTGCGTAGCCTCGCAGTCGAAGCCGGTGAATCCTCCCTCGTGATCGCAAATGTGTTTACCGTTGATCCAGATCATCGACCGGTAGTTGGCCGCGCCAATGTGGAGAAATGTCCGGTGGTTGGCCTTTGGGTTGAATTCGAAACCGCGCTCGTACCAGATCAGGCCCTCGTAATAGAAGAGCTGCTCGCGCTGCGTGTTCCAGTCTCCAGGCACCTTCAGCGTGGGAGATTTGCTGAAGTCATATTCAACCAGGTCAGCGCTTCCAGGCTTCGGCTGGGCGTTCAGAAAGTATCCGTCCGCTTTCACTTCGTGATGAAAGGTGTATAGTCCGCTGGCGTAGGGATCGACCATGAAGTGCCAGTCGCCGTTGAGGCTGATGTTGGCTCTGTTATCCAGGTCGGCGATCACGGTGGGCGCCGGCTGCGCCTGCGTCAGGAGTGAACTGGAAAAGAGGCAAAGAGAGACAAGCAGATTCCAACCAGTGAACTTCATCGGGCTTCCTCTTTTCGGTTCGGTTCAGCAAGAAATAAGTTGGCGATGGGCGCAAACCGCCCATCGCCGTAACAAAGAATCGTATCAGAAGGTTATTTTGGTTCCCAAACCGAACCTGGCGCGGAGGATTCGATCTCCTGATGAGACCGAGGCAGCTGTGAACCTCTGGGTATCACGGATTGACCTCTCCAACCGGACTATCGACCTGAATCCCGGAGAAACCAAGAATCGGGGCGGCAGAAATGTCAAGACGACAGAGCGCGTTTACCAAATCATTGCCGTCTGCGTGGAGGACAAGGCTCCTGACAATTTGGTGTTCACTCGCCCCGATGGAAGTTTTCCCGGCGATTTTAGCAAGGCATGGGCAGCAGCCAGTGAACGCGCCGGATGCCCCGGCCTCCTCTTTCACGATTTGCGGCGGACCGGGGCTCGGAATATGCGGCGGTTGGGCATCGCGGAAAATGTCATAATGCGTATAGGCGGTTGGAGGACGGCCTCCGTGTTCCGGCGCTACGACATCGTTGACCACTCCGGCCTCGCAGACGCCAGCCGCCGCATCGACGGCCGGCAAAAAGAGCTTGCAATCGAGTTTGGTGCAAGTTTGGGCAAAGTCGGCACACAAAATGGTGCAAGCGACTCAATGGTAGTGCAATAGCTTTTGCAAATTTCTATAATAGATTCTTAGATGTACAACCAGAGTGGAGGGATGGGTGAGCGGTTGATACCGGCGGTCTTGAAAACCGTTGTGCCTGAAAGGGTACCGGGGGTTCGAATCCCTCTCCCTCCGCCATCTATATTTAGAATCAATAATTTACGAGAGCAACAACATACTTCCCTCATCACCATCTATGCGCTTCGCGGGGCTTCCCTTTGCTTTTGTGTAAGTTGAGACTCTTTTCCTTTCTTGGCGGCTGTGGGCGATAAAACGGCGGCAATTGAAACAACCGGGGCGTCAAAAGTCCTCCAAGTGTTCCCTTAAACTTCGCTTCTCTTATGATTCCCGCTAGTACAAAATTCGCCGGGCACTCCAACATGGAAGGCGGGATCGGCGGCGAGGCTGATGTGCTCGATGGCGGGCAGCGCGGGCTCTTCGGTAGCCAGAAGCAGCATTTTGGCGTCGTAGCCTGCGTTGTCCGCGGCATCGATGCGTTCCTGGAGGTGCGGGCGCATGCCGATGCCAAACTCGCTCAGGCCCATGTGTACGTTTTCCACCTCAATAAAGTGCGGGGAGCAGGAGACGACGTGCTCGAACTCGCGCGTAAAGACCGGAGAGTTGATGGCTTTGAATCCCATGGTTGGAGGCGGTTTCACTGCGAGGCGCCGTGCAGCGAAACCGCAATGGGGTGGGAGAGACGGCTTGAGGCAGGCTAGAGGCCATAGCTCGCTTTGTCGTACAGGCTGCCATATTGCGATTCGAGCTCGAGCAAGAGCGCCCCTTCATCGGCGGGGAATGCACGGAGTGCATCGTCGATGCGGGTGAGCCATTGATGCTCCTTGCGGGTGATGTGGAGTTTCTGACGCTCAATTCCATCCTTTAGAACTCGAACTGCGGCGTTGCCCGCGGCGATGACGCGATGGTAGGGCGTGTCGGCGGCGACGATCGCGGCGGCGATGCGGATGGTGGCGTCGGGCGACAGGACCGCCGCCTGCGGACTCAGCCACTCGTCGGATTCGGTCATCCAGTTGCGCATTTGAAGCGCGCCGCCCTGGTTGGCGGCAGCGGTGTTCATCAGACGGCAGTCGTAGGCGAGGAGCTCGGTGTAGGCTTCGGGCGCATTACCAGAGAGCAAACGCACATTCTGCACCGATTCGTTGCTCCATAAGTCGCACATCGCAGCGGCAATGTTGCCCAGCGGACTGAAGTGCGCGCAACTGGCCGATTTTCCTTCCATCGAAATCGGATATCCGGTAATCGCTTTGATCACCGGACCCTCGTAAGCGCAATCCTTCGATGGGCCAATGGCACCCTGCTCAAATGCAGCCAGACTACGGACGGCGCTCATGGCTCGTACTACAGCAGCAAGAACCTCGGGAAGCATCTTCTGGTGCGCAAGCTGCATGGCCGTGTTGGCAAACCCGCAGGCCGAATCACCGCCAGGAACCACGCCTGGATGTTCCGCGCAAATATCCCTGATCTCAGTCCAAAGCCAGGACACATCTCTCGGCGCAAGCACTCCTAGGGCAAAGACGATACCTTGGAAATCTCCGTACATGAGCGCCTGGTCATTAACTTCCTTACCGCCGATGGACTCGATCGAAAGAATGTCGGCGCCGGCCGCGGCGCACAGCTCCAGAGAGCGCTTGAGGCGCTGCCAAGGCTCGCCGGTGCGCATCAGGGGCGGCTTTTGCTGGTCGCGAATGTCGGTGGGGGTAACGCGCAGGGCGCAAGGCAGGTGGTGCTTTTCGTGGCAGGCAATGAGATGCCGCTTGAGGACGGTGGTGATCTCTGCGCCCCACTCGGGACATTCCGTCATTGGCGGCAGAAGCTCGAACTCCAGCAAAATACCAGGAACACTGAGCGAGACTGCGCGACGCAGAATCTGCGCAGCCATCTCGTCGTAATGAGCCACTACGTCAGGCCAGGTCTCCGGCTCGATATTCATGGCTGGGAGGGTGAAGTTGATTTCAGGAAAGACCTGGCCTGCGCCTATCGTTAAGCCCAGGCCGCATGTGAGAGGATGCGGTGAGACGCCGTACAACAGTTGATCCTGGCTTGGGATTGCCAATGTGGAATATTCCCGGATCGTCCGCTCATTCATCGGTATTCCCCTCCTGCAGGATAGCGTTCCACAGCATCAACATCCGACCGCTCCAGCCGTCATCTCGTCCACCTTTTTACTGACTGCATTCTGCGCCTACGGCACAAACAAAACGTCAAACTCCGAGCCCACTATATAAGGATGGTCCAGGCGCTCATCTACGCCTCAGATCCTGGAATTCCCGCCCGCGCGAGTAGGTTGATCTTCTCAGACCGTAGGTCGATCAGCGGAACCGCCAGCGGCGCGCCCCAGCGCAGCGCTGCTCGCTCAATTACCCGACCCAGCGCGCCACCGTCGTTACGAACCTTTTCAGGTTCCCGCTCTTCGCGCATCACCAGATAGGTGCCGATTGGCATGCGCATGCCGCAAGCTGCAAGGTCAAGATAGAATTGACGATTCATCCAGTTGGTCCCCCTGCCCGGCATACCTGCAGGCCCGCTCTTGCAAGCGCCGCGCCATCTAACAGCCAACATTGATATGGCAGCTGTTTACTGCAGACTTCTAGCGAGTTTCCCGATAGTAGACGCGGTTCCGGAACGCCACTAGACTGCGTACCCGATCGTTATCTCACACTACCGTAAGTAGGTTTTTCACGAGGCCGACGGCAGCGCTCGCGTTTTCGCTGTATCCATCGGCTCCAATCTCTTTGGCATACTGCATCGTTACCGGAGCACCGCCAATCAGCACCTTTACCGCAGTCCGCACACCCGCGGTCTTCAGCGCATCGATAGTCGTCTTCATTGCAGGCATCGTAACTGTTAGCAACGCAGACATACAGACAATATGAGGCCGGCGCTCTTCTACCGCTGCCACGAACATTTCCGGCGACACATCCGTGCCGAGATCGATCACCTCGAAACCACTTCCCTCGAGCATCGACGCGACAATATTCTTGCCGATGTCATGCAGGTCGCCCTTCACCGTCCCAATCACCACGCGGACGGACAGCTTTTGTCCGGAAGCGACCAGAAGCGGGCGAAGCAACTCCATCGCGCTTTTCATAGCGCGACCTGCCAGCAGTAACTCGGGAACGAAGTATTCTTCCGCCTCGAACAGACGGCCGACTTCATCCATTGCCGGTACCATGGACTCGGAGATCAGATCCATCGGCAAAGCGCCGACTGCCAGCGCAGTCTGCGTTACGGCATGCGCCTTCTTTGCATCGCCGTTGAGAATTGCATCATAAAGTTCTTTAGATTGCGCCATGTTTCAACTCCTCGAGACGGTGGTCGATTCAAGAGCAAGTACCCTGCATGCGTCTGGCCGGAGAAAAGGCTGCGCAATACCTGCTGAGACCCAAGATCAGCAGGCTGAATACCAACTCTGTAACTATGCTGTTGCGAAAGAAAGGGAGCGCAGCGATATAGCAGGCTTCCATGCCACCTAATGTCTTTGCATACATGCCCCAGGCAGCCCACACAGCGAGGTTACTAACTACGAAGAACGACACGGATGCCAGAAGCGATACACCTAAGATGCGCGGAATCGAAACAGTGGTGCCCAGCATAGCTGCGCCGAGAATCATCACCACCAGGTACCACGTCCAAGTTATGGCATGATCGCCGGTGAGAGCATAGCCGTACCGGTGCGTAGTGAGGAAAATGTCCACCCCCATGAGAGCGAGGATCGGTATGGGAAACTCCCGCTTCGGCCGGCACGCCCCAAAGAGAAGGATGCACGAGAACACGGGTATGAAGTTATAAGGGTGACTCACCGCGAGGCGCAGGGCAGCCGCGACTGAGATGAGGAGGTACGGCAACAAAACCGAGCTTTCACTTCCAATCCGTTTCATGAATACATCTCCTCGGTCATCTCTTCGTGTAACAGCTACCGGATGTTGTCTACTCTTATGCGCTTCTCAGTCCCCAGTTTTGTCAGGCCACTTGGCGAGTCCGCAAAAGCTTCTCGCTACGAATATGTGACGAGAAGAAAGGCATCGCAATGCTTAGTAAGAAATAACTCTCGCACGACGCACAGGAACTGCGCGCAAAGACGATGCTCTAAGCTCCTACGAACACGAGGCTTCATTGACTTGGTCTGATTTTTCCACATTTGGCATGCAAAGTCAAGCGGTTGACTTAGGAAAGCAATCGTATTGTCAACTTGATTCCAATATCAATTGCAGCTTGAAGAACCAGTTGGATCTTACCGCTTTTGGATTCGACAACATTCTTTGGCACGACACCGTTACTCATGAATGCCGTGCCACTGTTAGAGATCAAACAAGCAGCATTTGAGGTGCGATTACGCATGCAGAAAACCTAGCGCCCCAAGGGAGGATGGCACACCGTTTCAGTCAATTCCACAATACTACAAGCAAAGATACAGGACTACGATCTGCGATAAGCCGCCAGCGCGCCAGAGTAATCGGACCGGGGCAGGTTAAGAATGCTCGTCGCGTAAGGGCGTCACAATTTCAGTCTGACAAAATCTGTTGTCACGGCTTTAGCAGTTCGTTGATGTACCACGAGTCAAACTGTTCGGGCCCTGCCTCTACAGGGGTGTGAGGCCCAGGTTGATAATACCGGGAATTGACACCGAGTTGGTTGTCTGCACAAAGCCGCCAGTCCTGCTCACCTGTGGTCCTCCAAACGGCGATAACCTTGTCGACCTCGTAGTCCTTGCCTTCTACGGCATCTTTGCGAACCAGCCAAGTCATCTCCACGTCTGTCTCTGTTGCTGAAACGGGTCTTAACACAAAATGAGTGAGGTGGTCGGGGTTGACGTCAAGCCAAAAATCCGGGTATTGAACGATGGAAAATACGCCCACGTCGGGATCCTGGCGGTGGCCAAGCAGGGGGGCCACCTGTTCTCCATCCAGACTTTCTGTGACAAAGCCTTCCGAGTAGGGATAGCGCAAACAATAGACCCAGTCGTTAGCATCCTCGAAATTGACGCCGTAAGTCGGAATGCCTTTCGCCGCCCATTCCTCGAGCTTCTTATCTCGCAACCGCTCAAATGGCTCCATTGAGTACAAGAGGTTAGAGCCAGGAATCACTCTGCAATACTCTGGATGGCCTACTCCACAGTGATAGCACTCCCGGGCATTCTCGCCGATCAATTTCCAGTTGGAAGCTACACGGTATGTCTTTGAGAAGGCAATCTTGGTGTCCGCAATCTTATACATTTCCAGATGCGGCTTATAGATATCGACCAACCGATCAAAGCTCGGAGGATCTGGTGCAAAGCAAAGAAAGATGAAGCCTTCGAGTACTCGACAATGAACCGACTTCAGGCCATAAAGCGAGGCATCGAATGCTTTTCCAGGATCAGGCACTAGCCCAGACCGTCGGGGGTCCATGGCACTTTCAGCGAGCTTTGCTGCTCGAAGCGACCCATCTCGCCGGAAGACCCACTGATGATAGGGACAGACCAGATTCTTGGCGCGCCCACTTGGCTCGGTCAAGATACACGATCCTCGATGTGTACACACATTAGCATGCGCTCGAACCTCGCCGTTCTCATCTCGCAGAACGACGACCGACTCGGCCCTTAATCGAAAGAGGAAGTAGGAGTCTTGCTCGGGCAGTTGGCTCGTATGGCCCGCATAAAGCCAGTAGCGCATCCACACTTTCTGCAGGTCGAGATCGAATATGCCAGGGTCAGTGTAAAAGGGCTGCGGCAGGCAAAAGCCAGGTTTTCTTGACGCAATCAGCTTTTCCAGTTCGTTTACATCGGAGACTGAATCAACGTTGATCAAGTCCATGTATCTCTCCTGTTCAGGTTCCTTGGAATTTGTGAATAAAACCACTAGATAACAGCAGTAGTTCCTCGAGCTGCTTTAGAGATGATGGTTGACAATTCACGTTCCTCGGCATCAGAGAGCAGAGATCCTGCACAGTAATTCGTGTTGAAACTTGCTATCCAATCGCGCGCGTAGTCCGTGTCCACTTTACAACCCGTTCTAAGCCAACCACTCAAAGACTGTTTCGACCAGGTCTTGGGAAGAAACATCTCCGTCCGGCATCGTGAGGCAGAGAATTCAGTGCCGAAAAAACCTTCACCGGCCTTGAGTCCAGCAATCTCATCGAACGCACATTCAATGTCATTGATGGTAGGTTCGGCCAGCAACGCGCTCAGGGCTTTGGCGATCTCGTAATCAAGAATCATCTGCACGGGTGAGCACACTTCATCAATCGAGAGCAATCCGGCTTCGATGAACCCTTCTCCTAGCGCAAGCGCTGTCAGGAGAGCGCCAATAGCCTTTTGCGCTCCCGCTTCTGTCGTGGGCACCTTTGCGTCGGATAGCCCAGAGTGTCCGCGACAAGGGCAGCCATAAAACTGAGCAATATCAGCGAATGCAGCGTTCACGCGCTGCTTCTCCGGCCGGCCATAAACCGCCATGACATTTCTGGGGTCAGTCGTTGTAACGCCGCCGTTAAGCTCAAACGGCGCATTCTCGTAAAAGGCGCTGTGAAGGAGGAATAGAAATATCTGTTCCGCCAGAGAGAGGGTCAACACGCCAGCGAGGGTGATGGGCGCCGTTCCGCCTTGATTTGGCTGATGGCCGATGTTCATGCGGCAATCATGCTTTGCGAAGAAAAGAAGTTGCTCGCACTCAACGCGCGCGAGCCGAAGCGGAGACAGCATATAACCGCACGCGGCAAAGACCTCGCGCAAGGGCCTGCCGGACCAGGATGCATGACACTCAAATAGATCGAGCAAGGGTTCGCAGAGTTCACTGAGCTGCACCGCGCCGCCTGGTACGGCACCGTATCGCCAGGAGTAGACCTTTTCCAACAATGGGCCGCAACTGATAGGGATTCCTGGTTCTTCAAATGGCAGTCCGAGCAGAACCCGGTCTCCCATCCCCGGTAAGCTAGCTGCTAATGCCAGGTAAAATGCCAATTTGTCTCTATCGAAAGGAAGATAAGCGCCGGATATCGGATCGAGATACTGGCACTGATAGATACCCGAAAAGACTGAGACCTTCGGATGATTCTCGACGGGAGCTTCCTTGGTTCTGTCCTGAAGTGCTCGCTCAACAAGGGTGGATGGGAATCGAACCCGCCCAGATTCATCGACTTCACCTCCAACAGATCGAAGTCGCTTGGCGACTTCTTCGTGTTCAACAAGAACACCAACCTCGGCGAGCACACGAAGCGCATTTCGATGTATCGTCTCGACCTGACTCCCACTCAGAAAGCTACTTAGTCGCATGAAGGTCTCCAATTAAGAACAGCTTGTCTCACTTTTAGTCTTGACGCTCATCTAGTGCCTGCATCGGCACCGATTGGAAATGGCCCGCCCTTTCGCAATGGATTGCCAAAGAAGTCACGTGTGCCCATGTTCAAGCCGGTCAAGACGGCCCCTCCCACGAGGAATTGGGACGAAGGGAGAAGACGATACTCTTGTAGCGAGCTGAGCTTATCCGGGTTGCCGATGGTGATTCCCTGAGCCATGCCACTCAGTTGAGGGGGCTCTTCAAAACCAAAAGCTTTTCCGTTCTGCTGTTCCTGGCCGGTCGCTATACGAAACGACGAAAGAGTCGTAAAGGTCGTTCCGCCCCAATCGATGCGTAGGGACGCGCCGATGCTCCAATATGCGTTACCGGCCAATTGAGCCTGCGAATTTGGCACACCCTGCGAAATCACTGGTACTCCGCCATTCGCGATGAAGATGTTGTTGCGGATGTTCATCTTGCCGACATGATTTCCGATCAGCAAAGGCGTTGTGTTCTTCGCGGCTTTGTTTGAATAGATGGTGTTGTTATAGACCTCGAGATCGGAGACGTCATCTCCGTCAGAGAAGATTGCCAGCGACCCTCCATTCATCTGCCGGCCACCATCGTTTTCGCTGATGTTAAAGCGGACGATATTACCGCCGTGTACGTGAGGAGCGCCTTTGTAATTGTAGACAAGAAAGCCGAAGCCATCATTATCGTGGCTGTAGTTGTATTGCAGGATTGAGTTCGTTACGCCACCATCGAGGTCAAAACCATCGCCATCAGCATTGCTCTGCCCAGTATGATTATGGTGGGATTCGCAGGATTGTATTATGACATGGTTTGAGCCTGCAGCCCAGATTCCTGCAGGTCCTCCTTCGCTCTTCGTATCCAGTTTGCCGTTTTCCCATGCTGAGGAGAATTCAACCATCGCGCCGTCGGTGTCTGCCACCAGAATTCCATTGCCAGAGTGGTTGAGATGATAATCGGGGTCGCCAAGGTTGTTCCACACCCGCGTGTGACCAATATAGATATTTCGGTTGCTATAGCCAGGTCGCGGTCCGCTATCTTGAGGACCACTGGTAACTGTAGCCGAGTGGTCATCGTCCCAGGGGCCACCGACAAGCACCCCGTAGTACACGTTGTCATGTGCGTCGGAATTCTCAATCCTCACATCATCAAACCCGTCTTGCGTGCCGTCCGTCGCCAGTCCACCTACGAAGATGCCTGCCAACCCAAAGCCGCTCACTTCTACGCGGTTGATACGCAGAAAGGAGAGGTGAGGACCTTGGTGAACGTCATTCACTGCCCTGATACCGGAGCCTTGATTTCTTCGCCTGCCGCTGCCAATGAGTCGGAGATTCTCGATAGAAATGCCTGCAGCATCTGTGATAGCAATGCCGCTACTGTTGCCTGCATCGATGGTAGCCCGGCCACTGCCGTAAGAACCGATTACCAGAGGACTTTGGGGTGTTCCCGCATGGTGCGGACCGAAGGTGAGGGTCCCAGAAAATGTTGCGCCGGCTTCAAAGTACACGTGATCGCCGGGCACCAGCTGGGCGCGGTTGACCCTTGCGATGGAAGCCCAGGGTGCGGCTTGGCTTCCCGCTGCATTGTCGGTCCCAGCCGCCGCAACGTAAAAGTTCTTGGCCGCCGCGTTACCACAAAGCAATGTTCCGGTTAAGAGGGTGACCAGCACTCTGGTGTCCCAGTTTCGCCCTGATCCCATTATCCGCATCTTGTATCCTCATTCTGTTCGTACAGGCTTCTGATGCATTTCTGGATCAGCCAGGATTCGGCGATCCAAACACTTGTGAATGTTTTGATTTCGACACTCGCAGCATCGGTGCACTGCGAAATAGTCAGGCGCTTGACTATCTTGTCCGCTCAAGCGCTTGACTCTTTGTATCGACTGTGTGACAATTTGTCAAATCTGGAAGGTGTGCTCATGCGTTCCCTGTGTCAATTTGGCGTCGAACTTCCCTACAATGTGGCGGATCCGTTTCTAACCAAACCGGAACGATTCTTTTCCGTGCGATTGATGCCAGAGGGCTCATCAATCCCGCATTCGCCGCATGGCCAAAGAGAAATGGCGGCCCGACTAAAGGAAATGGGCGCGGAGTTTGCCGGATACGATCTGCACTACGATGATCTCGATGCCGTCGCAAATGTTGCTGAGTGGGCAAGCCAGAACGACCTCGCTCTTTACCTGAACAACCCGGTCTGCCAAGTGAATGCTTCTCCAACCGATGGCTTTCACACTTGGGTTTACCCTTGCGATCTGCTTAAGGAAACAAAGAGCAAAGTTAAGTTGCTTGGCGTGATTTACGATGAGCTGATTCATCATCAGCTTCACCCCGGGCTGACGGGCCACACGAATCCATGGACAGCGTTGGCGGATGTGAGGGGAGCCGTGAATACTCTCGATGCGTACGAGAAGATCGAGTGTGGTCTCAAAAAGCTATTTGACTCAACTGAGCCGAGCCAGATTCCTGCGTATACAGAGCAGGTATTTCCTGTGCTGTTTCACGCCGTAGCGCGGGCTGGCGGATTTCCCGGGTGCAAGGTGCTGAAGGAGCAGATTACGCCAATTACAGTGAGCCTGTGCATGTCGGCAGCCCATCAGTATGGCAAAAACTGGTTCGCAACCGTAGATTTGTGGGAAGGGGATAGCGGCCCATGGTATCAAATCATGGGCCGGCACAGTGGGCACAGCCCCAAGGAATACCTTAACGCGCTAAAGCTGATGGCGTTACTGAATCCGGTAGCGGCCATGACTGAAACCGCCGACGTACTCTGGGAAATCGACTCACCAGACGCAAAGCTCACGGAGTTTGGAGAGATTCACAAAACATTTATGAAGAATGTTCGCCCGCAGATAGCGCCATCGTTTGATGCGCGTTCCTGGCGGCCAACAGTTGCAATCGTTCACAGCGATGACGGCTGTTATCAGCGTCCAGATCCGCTTCAATTCGACGAGCCCAAGCCTATCTATGCCAACGCGGATTACTACTTGCTGGGTGCTCCGCATCTTGCAACTACTGAGGCTGCGTCCAAGTGGCTTCGCGCTTGGTATCACCTGAGCTGGGGGCGTTGCTCTGGCAAGAGTTTGCACAACTACTTTAACCCGCTTGAGGTTCCTATCGCACGCCAAAATGAAGTGGGCGGCAACGAGCATGATTTCACGACCTGTCCCCCGCTCTCGATGCGTCGTGACCCGTCTCGCCTTCAGACACACATGCACACCCTCTTTACGCCACTTAACAACGTGGCTGTGTTTGATGGCTACGTTTCTCCACAACAGTTACAGAGCGCGGAACTGATTGTTCTCTGTGGGTCATATTGTCGATCGCAGACCCAGGAAGCTGTCCTAGAGGCAGTTAAACGGGGTGCCCGCTGTCTCTGTCAGAAGGAATGTGCTCCATCAGAGTTTCAGAATGCTTCCGGCCGGCGCCTTGGCAACGGGTACTGGTGGACGGTAGAGGATTTTGATACGCAAGAAGCTATCGAGCAGTTCCTTCGGTTTCGGGGCTATCACAATCAATGGGTGCTTCGAAGCGATTTGGGCACTCTCAGGGTATATTCGACGGATGCTTGGGGCAATGAGATCGGCTGGGAACTCGAGAGCGGAGTTGGGCGATGAAGATACCAGCCTGGTTGATGTTTACCGCATTCTCCGTTGTTGGCTTTGGACTTAACGCCGCTTTTATCGAGATTCCGGAGAAGTTCTACCATCCTGGATTCCCTACAACCCTCGGTTATGTTGTGTGGTCTGCCACTATGGTGGCGTGCGCAATGATAGCGATGCAGCGAGCTCGCTGGAGATTACAACACACTCGTGCTGCAGTTCTTTATGGCGGCGGCATGGGTTTACTTGGCGCTGGCGGCCAAATGCTTTGCTTCGTTGCGCTTCGTCAAGGGCCTGCTTACATCATCATCCCTATTGTTTCGCTATATCCCATTGTTACGGTTGTACTCGCGCTTCTGCTTCTGCGCGAGCGGGTTCGCCTTCTCGGCTCCTTAGGTGTGATAACGGCATTTGTTGCCATACTGCTTCTTTCACTGGACGAATCATCTGGCCCGTCCGCGCGTGGATGGGCATGGCTTGTCTGGTGCATCGCCGCGATGCTCATGTGGGGAACGCAAGGCTGGCTTATAAAGCGGTCGGCATACTCACTGACTGAAGAAGGGGTATTCGTCTACATGGCAGCCGGAGCGATCGCGCTTGCTCCAATAGCGGTGTTAATGACTGACTTCTCAGTACCAATTAACTACACACTCACAGGTCCTTGGCTCGCGGCACTGATTCAGTTTCCAAACGCCTTGGCGGCGTTGCTGAGCATCTACGCATATCGCGCGGGCAAACTGATCATTGTGGCGCCGATCATTGCACTTTATCCGGTCATCACGATTGTGGTTTCGCTGCTGCTGTACCACCGGCTACCGACTTTCCGAACTTTCCTCGGTTTCGTCATCGCGATCGCAGCCATACTCTTGATTGTACTGTCAGAGATATCTCAGAAGCCGAGCGATACGCTGACTTTGGAGACAAGCTGATCGTTCCCGGCGTGATTTATGCCTCTATTCAATCTATCTTGCGACGATCTTGCGTGGTGCAGCGGCGGAATCACGTACTACGAGGGTCGGTATTAGACGCCGTATCTCTCCCTTCGGCCGCTTCAGCCGCATCATTTTGCTAAGCATTTCAAAGGCGAGTTTACCGAGTTCCTGGCGAGGTACCGCTGAGGTCGTCAGTGGTGGGCGAGCCAAACGCGCAAAGATGATGTCATCGAATCCAACGACGGAAACATCCTTTGGGACACTCATGCCGGCCTGCTCTAGTGCGCTGATTGCTCCCAGCGCTACAAGGTCGTTTGCGCAAAGAATTGCAGTTGGAACTTGTTTGCCTGCAACGAGCGTATGCACCGCTTGCATACCTCCGTCGTGTCGATAGTTGCAGGAGATGACATCCTGAATCGTTACTCCGACTGTCTTTGCCACCTTGGCCAAGGTGATGGCGTAGGCACGGGCGGAGGGGACATCCTCCGGGCCAACAATCGCAGCAAAGCGCTTGTGCCCCAGCTTCACCAGATAGCGCAATAAATCTTCAATACCTTGCGCGTAGTCTATGCGTATGCGACTGATCCACGGCCCTGGCGGGGTGGATCCCACGCTAACAATAGGGATCCGGTGCTGCACAATCTCTTCGATCACACTGTCAGGAAGTTGTGAGGTGAACACAGCGACCCCGCGGATGTTGTTGTCGATCATCTTGCGCACAGCTAAACGAGCACGCTGCTCGTCATACTCAGTATTGACCAGCTGATTCTCGAATCCGTGCTCCATCGCCAAAGCTTCGAAGGCGTGGATGATCTCCGGGAAAAAGGGGTTCGCGATCTCGGAAACAATAACTCCCAGAGCGTTAGACGAGCCCCTTGCCAAGCTGCGGGCGTGCTGATTTGGCCGGTACCCGAGCTCCTCAACAATGCTGAGAATGCGCTCGCGCGTATCCAGAGAGATTGACCGAGGCCGCCGCCCGCTGAGAACGAGTGAAACAGCGGATAAAGACACACCCGCTCGTTCTGCGACGTCTTTCATTCTTACAGCCATGCTAAAAGTATATCTCCAAACAAGCTATTCACTGGGCAAAAACGAGAGCCATGCAAAAAGGATATGGCACTCATCCAGGAATGAGATCAAGCGCTTTTCTCAATAAGACCGCCCTCATCCAAAATAATGTAAGGACAGAAGCGAAAAGCGTCGCAGTCTTCTCCGCGGACCCTAGCAGTGCGTTCCGCAGCGAGCTGCAAGGGAATGATATCAGTAAGGAATTGCCATCCCCGTGGCATCAAGGGAACATCAATCACCAGATCCGCGAGAGAGGACTCCAGATGTGTGCCCACGAGCAATACCGACACACCAGCACTATGTAGGTCCGCAGCCAACTCAAGATCCTGCTCCCGCATTGTCTCATCTTGAATCCAGAGTCCAACTCTCACGCCAAGCCGAATCATTTCTTGTGAACCGTGGCGAAAGGAGCCAGTCGTTAGTGCCGTAGCAGTAGCCTTTGCGCCTTCTTCCCAAAGGAGTCTAGCCTCATGACAACTTGCCAGACTTGTGCCGCGCGCTATGAAGTACACAGGGCCGCCTGCTGCAATCCAATCGGCACTTTCAAGTTGCGCTTGCCAGAGGCCGAGCCGATCATGTGCCTGCTGTAACCCGTCTGCGATGTCCTGCCGGAGTACATCCAAATCTGTCCCGTTGCAGGTCTCCGCAATGAGGCAGCCTACGAGACCAAGCAGGGAGTACATGCTGATTGAGATCAGGTGATCGAAGGGACTATCGAGAAGGAAGGTCACATCTGACCTCTCAGCGAGCAGGCTTTCGGGTGTGTTTGTTATACCGATCAGCCTTGTCTGCGCCTGTTCGAACTTTTTCATCAATTGAACAATCTCTACGCTTTTCCCGCTCCGCGAAAGTACGATCGCACTATTGCCCAGTGGTAGATCGGTGAAATGCTGTAACTCGGACGCATCTGCGGCGATCGCAGGGTAGCCAAGCGAATTGAGCATAGAGGCAACTGCTAAGGCCGCATTCCAGCTGCTTCCCACGCCAACGACATAGGTGACGACATCCCGACTCAGCAGCGTTGCCGCCTGTTGAAGTAGCTCCTGCTTACGGGTGATCAGGCGATTCGCACATTCCGCCAGTTGAGTCGGCTCTCGAAGTATGTCTTGCAGCAACTTCGTCATTGTTTTTCCCTTCCCTTGCTCATCCTTGTTCGCTGGCCTCTAATACCGCCCGCCTCGCCCAGACTTGCAACGGCGCAGCTGTGGCCTAGCGATATGCATTGATATACGTCCTGCCCCTGCAACCATGCCCAGAGAAATCCAGCATCGAAGTTGTCGCCGGCACCGACGGTGTCCACCACAATAGAGGGCTTCTCGGCCATTTCCGAAGGACCCAACGCCCACTCGCCTTCCTTACTTGCCGCCACCACACCGTCAGCGCCACACTTCACCACAACAAGGCATCCGCTTTGCGCGAGCCTTCTCGCCGCTTCTCTAGTGTCTCTCTCGCCAGTAAGCGCAATAGCTTCAGCTTCGTTTGGGAAAAAGACATCCACTGAGGGAAGCAGCTCGACAATCCCGTCCCATCGCTCGTCCGGATCCCAATTGGTGTCGAGCGAGACGGTGACGCCGGCTGACTTCGCGTGAGGCAAAAAGTGAATCCACGCAGAGCGCAGTCCGCAAAGAAGAAAGGGACTTGCGACATGCCAGTGCCTGCAGAGCAACTCAGGCTGCAGCGGGAGATTCTCCGGAAAAACCTCGGCGATACCACCTAGGATTGTCAAGATTGCCCGGTCAGTACCTTCAGCAAGTGCAACGCCAAGACCAGTGCTGACCTGCGAATCCGTTCTGACCAAACCAGTATCTACTCCGGCTTGGTTCAGTTGCTCCAGAACATATTCTCCGAACACGTCCGTTCCAATACAGCCAAGTACGGCTATGCGCGCACCGAGCTTCGCCATCTGACATGCGAAGATGTTGGCGGACCCGCCCAGTTCGAGCGCATAGTTATCGACTAGTTGTTCTTGCTGGTGAAACTTGGGACGCACATTACCGCGGAGAATCAAGTCGACACAAAGATCGGAGGCAAGCGCAACATCAAATCGATTCTGCTGGGATTCGCGATCTTCCATGGATGTGTGAGCACCAATCAATATCGAAGTCGGCCACGCCGAAACAAACCGCCCGCTGCGACGCCGCAATCAAGCGCTTGACTCGTTGCGATTGTGGCAGAAGCGATTCTCAATGTCAAGGAAGGTCGAAAACAATGATTGAACTTGCCGGATGTGGAGAAGTTCAACCTGAAGATTATATTGGATTTGGCGGTCAAGCGGTTGACTGCTGAGTCACGCGGTCGAGTATTTTATGTACTCAAGCGCTTGACATTTCGTCGCCTCCATGCTCTACTTCGTCCTGTGAAAATTGCGAGTGTAGTTTCTTCGATTGGATGTGAGGCCCGGTCCAGCAGAGTTCCAGCTTCTGAGGCCAATTCGGACGTACGAAAGGAACCAAAATGATGTCATCTCCTCGCCGTTTGGTCATTTTCCTAGCAGTCGCTTTGCTGATCCTCTTGCCGGCTTCCTGGGTGATCGCGCAGGAAACAAATGCTACCTTGACCGGATTTGTCGTTGATTCGACCGGCGCGGTAGTTCCGGGGGCGAGAGTGACAGTCAAGAATCTAAACACTAACCTGATCCAGGTCAGCGAAACAAATACTGTAGGGGCATACTCCAGTGCCCATCTTCCGCCCGGGCATTATTCCATTTCCGTGGAGCAGTCTGGCTTTGGAAAGCAGGTCACTAACGTCACGTTGACTGTCGGGCAGCAGGCATCAGTGGACTTTCGCCTTCAAATTGGCAGCCAGGTTCAGACAGTGACGGTAAACGAGAGTGAAGAGCTCCTGAATACAAGTAATGCCGAGATTAGCAGTGTGGTATCCGAGACAACCATCAAAGAGTTGCCATTGAACGGACGCGATCCGTCCAGCTTGATTTTTTTATCGCCAGGTGTGGTAAACGTTCTGAATACGGCCGCCGGGTATACGCAGAACTCTGATTCTTTTGGCAATGAGACTGGAGTTTCAGCGGGAGGCGGGCAACAAGGCAGCACTTTTGCCTTACTTGATGGCGTACCTAACATGGACTCGTACCTTGGATTGACGGCGCCCTTTCCCAATGCCGATGCAACTGAGGAATTTCGTGCCACTACCAACAACTTCACAGCACAGTATGGATTCGCACCAGGCGCCGTGATCAACATCAGTACAAAAGCCGGCACCAATCAATTGCATGGGGGCGCTTTCGAGTTTATCCGTAATCAGGCGCTGAACGCCGCCAACTGGTTTTCGGGCGCAAAGGATACGCTGAAGCGGAACCAATTCGGCGGATTCGTTGGCGGTCCGGTTCTAAAAGACAAACTCTTCTTGTTTGCCAATTATCAGGGCACACGCCAAAGCCTTGCCGCGCAGACGAACACTGCGTATACACCAACGGCGGCCATGCTGGCCGGCGACTTCAGCGCAGTCCCAATCGCGTTGCCAGCGCCCTTCCAGACAGTGAATGGGATACCTAACCAGGTCGATCCATCGCTATTTAGTACCGCTGCCGTGACGATTGCGAAAACTGCTTTGCCTCTCGGACAGGGTCCGGCAACTGGGTTAGTCACTTTTCCCGGTCCCGCATTCTTGACAAGCTTCAATGAAGGCACATTGCGGATCGATTTCGATCTCACCTCCACCCAACGCCTCTTCGCAAGGAGCTTTATTCAGGAATTTGATATTCCGGCTAAGGAGATTAAAGGCAACATTCTCGCCTGGGGCTTTAATGAAGCGAATGCAGGGAAGTACTACAACGAGGTCATCAGCCACACCTGGACGCCAACCTCAAGTTTCGCCAATGTATTGACGGCTGCCTGGACGCGCATGGCGGTTACCTCTGGCAATCAGGTATTCGACAGCTCCGGCCAACCCTTTTGTCTATCGCGCTATATCAATGTCGTTGAGCCCAGCGGTTGCTTCACCGAGGGTTTTTACGTAAGCAATGGGTTTTCAGCGCCGTGGGATGAACCCAACAACAACGCTCGCGTAATGTGGTGGCTGTCCGACGAGGCAACCCTGACTCGTGGGAAGCACATGCTTGCGGTTGGTCTCAACCTTGCCCATCAATGGGCAAATACCCAGACAGATTATCCGGCGCAACCGGGGATCAGTTTTTATGGCGAGACCACGGGTTTCGGGCTGGCCGACTTCTTGCTGGGAAACGTGGATAACGTCTTTCAAGGTGCCTTTCAAAACTCGCCTGTCAAGGGATGGCAGGTTGGAATCTATGCGCAAGATCAATATAAGCTCAACCCAAAGCTGTCCGTCAGCGCCGGTCTCCGCTGGGAACCTGATTTGGCGGCGGTCTCAATTAATAGCGGCGCTGCCTTCGTTCCGGGTCAGCAGAGTGCTCGCTACGCGATGGCGCCCACCGGCCTTGTTTTTCCAGGCGACAATGGCGTTAACGATGCTGTACGTCCCAGTGACTACAACATTTGGGAGCCGAGGGTTGGCGTCACTTGGCAGCCGCGAGGGCCAAAGACGGTTTTCCGCACAGGTTTCGGTATTTTTGTTGGCCCGATTCAGTATTCGTTCTACAACTCGGTGGTGGCAGTCCCACCGTTCAGTCCATTCTTCAATTTGAACTCCTACTCCGCTCCATTCACGGGGCCGATCAGCTTCCAGAACCCCTGGTCGGACTTTACAACTACCGGCGGGGTAAGCCCGTTCTCCACGCCTTCCTCCTTCGAGCAAAATCCAAATGTACCCGCCAGCTCAGCCGTTTTTCTCACGCCCATCAGCTTGCCAGATGTGTTCGCCAGGAATTTCCATATTCCGCGCACTCAAAGCTGGAATGTATCCGTGGAGCATCAAATAAACGCCGGCTTAATAGCGCATATTACATATGTAGGTAGCGAGACTTATCACCAGCCGGTACAGCTTGATCTTAATCCGGGGATCTTTGCCGATGGAGGCAATCGCACGAGATTCCCATTATTCTCAAATATTACCCAATACACGAGCCTGGGAACAACGTCCTACAATTCGCTTCAAGCTCAGTTGGAGATGAGTTCGTGGCATGGTCTTCAGTTTCAATCGAACTTTACTTGGAGCAAGACGCTAGATTTGTCATCGAATGGAAGCGTCTTCGGTCACGCTCTCCCCGACCCCTTCTACCCGCGCTTTAATCGTGGTATCGCAGACCAGAACATTGCAGCAGTATCCACCTCAAACTTCGTCTACACGTCTCCTGCTTTGCGCGGCCGTAGCGCAATTCTGCGCGAAGTTGCTGGATCCTGGGAAGCATCGGGAATCTACACTGTTCACACCGGACAGCCTTTTTCCATCGTGGGCGGTGACGGTAACAACAACTCCGGAGCACAACAGTACGGTGATCGCGCGGACGTTGTTCCTGGCCAGGCCCGCAATGTTCATCAAGGCAGTAAGTCGCACTGGCTCAATCAGTACTTCAATCCGGCAGCGTTTGCCATCAATGCTCCGGGAACATTCGGAACCAGTGGTAGGAATATCCTCACCGGTCCCGGCGTGCAGAGTGTCGACCTCGCACTCATGAAGAACTGGCAGGCAGCCGATCGTTACGGACTTCAGTTCCGCGTCGAAATGTTCAATGCACTCAACCACCCGAGTTTCGGCCTGCCCAGCAATGACCCAAGCTCGGGAAATCCCGGACAAATCACAGGGATCGGAGTGATCCCGCCCCGTGTCATGCAGGGCGGCTTAAAGCTGAAGTTCTGAGCTGTGGCAGTGATACCAGTAATCACGAGAGACGCGACGGTAGCCATCCAGATGACCAAAACATAGATGGCTGCCGGCTCCGAGCGAGTTTAGTAATCGCATTGATAGGGGGTAGTATTGCGCACGTGAGATTCCTGTGCGGCGAGTGACTGCTTCTGCCCTATACAAACGTGATTTGCAGCTTTCCTTTCTGCACACATGAGCTCGAGAACGATCGCAATAGCATGCTTAGGATGACCTATGACAGACGACGCAGATGAGCTTTCGGTTTCTCCCTCTTCAGTCGTCGAGATGCGCCCGCTATTGATGGAAAACTGCGCAGGAAGTCGAAGCGGCAGTTACTCGGTGCGCTCGGCGATTCGTCCGGGGTTAGATCGGCCGTACTTCATTCGCGCGATGTTTGAGATCGCCACCGGTTTGCCGGGGAAGCGATACCGTGTCCGATTCACTGCTTAAGAACCAAAAGCTTGATTTGTGGCGTTTAGGTTCGCTGAACGGACTAGCGCTTAACAAGTGTTTTTACTCGCCAACGAAAACTCTATCGACATCTCAGTGATGCACTGCCTAAGGGCAGAAGTCTGGCAAAAGTCCGCCCAATCACTCACGGGCTGAGTCGGCAGTTACTTCAAAAGCATCTGCCATTTTGAGCAAGGGGATATAGGCATGAAAATTGTCATCATCGGTGCAGGATCCGTTGCGTTTACGCCAGCAATCCTATCTGGCTTCAGCACTGACAAACGGTACAGGAATTCCACCATTGGGCTCATTGATGTCGACAAGGAGATGTTGGAACTGGTTCGCAAGTTCGCCGATCGAATCTCTCGCGAGTTTCATCAAAACTGGAAGATCGAGGCGTCCACGGACCGGCGCGACATTCTCGGCGACGCCGATTTCGTCACCACCTCGATTGGTGTAGGCGGTGTCAAAGCTTGGCAGCAAGATTTGGACATTCCCTATAAGCACGGCGTCATCCAGCCTGTCGGGGACACTTCGGGCCCCGGTGGCTTGGCTCGCGCTCTGCGTCACATACCTCTTCATGTAGAGATTGCCAAGGACATGGAGGATCTATGTCCCACCGCCACGCTATTCAACTTCACTAATCCACTTACGGCAATTACCCAGGCGGTGAATCGTCTCACAAAGATCCGCTGCGTGGGTCTGTGCATCGGTCCAGATATCACATGGTCGCACCTATGCCGCATCATCGGCGTAGATAAGGCGCAAACGACCGCGATTATCGGCGGCATCAACCACTGTCATTGGGTAATGGACCTGCGCATCCAGGGCCAGGATGCTTTCCCGCTGCTCCATGCGGCGCTTGACGAGATGCAGGGCGACTCTGGCCGCGCAGACAAATTCCGCAAAGAATTCGGAGGACTGGTGAAACGCCCCCACGAACCGAGCGCCGATCAGCCGCTTTGTACGCGCCTGTTTCACATGTTGAATGCATATCCAGGACCCGGCGATGGGCACGTGGCCGAGTTTTTTCCGCAATTGATGACACCCTTGATCGGGAATGTCGAGCACTATCAAGGTGAGGCCATCAAGTATGTGTATGAGTCCTACCCTAAACTGCGCGAGAAGATGATTGCGACTGGAACTCATGACGCGCCCATTGACACCGAGGACTTTGCCAAGGAGCTCGCTTGGGAACATACCCAGTTCCTCGATATTCTTGCCTCCCAGCAGGGCAATCTCGGGCAAGTGTTCCATGTGAATGTTCCCAACAAGGGCTACATTCACAACCTTCCGGACGAAGCCGTTGTGGAGGTTCCTGCAACGGTCGACAAAGCCGGGATCCACCCACTGGCGCTTGGAGATCTACCACTTCCGATCGTCCCTGTAATGGCACACAAACTTGCTTCCATCGATCTCATTATCGAAGCTGCAATAGAGGGGTCTCGTGAGAAAGCAATTCAAGCGATCCTCAACGATCCCCACTGCACGGATATCGATAAGGGGGCCCTACTGGTGAACGAACTCATCGAAGCTCAACTCGAATATTTGCCGCGTTTCAGAGGGGCCGCATGACCGGTGAACCGCTACAAGAAGCGGAGGTCGACGTGGCAATAACCCTTGATCCGCGCTCGACTCTCGCTTAGTCCAGCGACCAAATGTTTACTAGCTTTCTTGCTGTGGTGGATGAGGATCAAGGGAGGGACATGTTCGAAGGGCAGATATCCCGAATTGCTTTGACGAACCGACAGCTTCTTTTTCGCATGTAGACGAGATGTGCAGGTTGCTGAAGGAAAACAGGAAAGGGCAGCAGAGCGGCATGTACTCGGTGTGCTCGGCTGTGGTAGCCGAGAGTTGGACAGCAGAAGAAATGCAAGCATCCACTTGAGGCCGCAGCGCAGCACTTACACAATTACAACTTGGACAGCAGGATGCCGGGAATCTAAAAGCTCCTCCAGTGCGAGTCAACGAAGAAACCTGACGCTATCGCCGGGAGAGAATACCTATATCAAGTAAAATCAACCGTTCAATTCACAGAAAATGCTGTCTTGGACAAGAGTGGGGTGCAAGCGGGGGATAGTGAATTTTCCGCGTGCCTGGGTGTGCCAGGATCCGTGAATCCGGATCCTGGCGGAGAGGTTTGGTTGGAAGCCCAGAATGGTTTCTCTGGGCTCCAATCGTTGGTTAGAAGACGAATTTGGCCGCAAACTGATAACGGCGCGCGGGGTTCGAGTACCCGGTAATCTGGCCGAATTGGCCGGAGGTCACAGAGGTATTCGGACCGCCCAGCACCGGGTGGTTGAGGGCGTTGAACGACTCCACGCGGCACTCGACATTGTACCGGTCCTCGGGCCCGAAGTGCGTGTTCTTGGCAAGCTGCAGGTCCAGATTCTGGTAGCTGGGGTTGTTCAGGTGGCCCATGGTGTTTGGCGCATTGCCGATTTCATAGGACAACGGCATGGAGAAAACAGAGGTGTTGAACCACTGTTTGTACGTAGGATTGGCCAGCTTTGCAGAGGTGCCCCTCCAATCCGGGCGTTGCCCTGGGCCACCGCCGAGCGTCTCCGCGGTGGTTCCGTTGTCGGCGCCGGCGATCAGGACGGGAACGCCAGTGCTCCAGTTCTCGATGCCGCTGATCTGCCATCCATTGACGACTTTGTTGACGAAGGATCCGCCGGTGTTCAGGAGCGGCTGGCCCTTGCCGAAGGGCAACAGGTAGACAAAGCTCGCCACGGCGTAGCGTCCGACGTTCTGCTCGCCAATTCCCCATTCTCCCTTGGGGTTGTACTGGTTGGCATAAGTGCTGCTGCTGGGTCCAGCAAAGCCAATCGCGGTAGCGCTATTGTCATACTCGGCTCCCTCAGTAAAGGAGATAGTAAACGTCAGCCCATGGGACATATTCTTGTCCGCACGGAAGGTGAAGGCGTTGTAGGATGAAGCCCCGCCAGGTTTGCGGCCGCTCATAACGCCCCCGTACTGCGGGTAACGGTGCTGCAGTTGGGCCAAGGACACCGTAGAACCTCCAAGACCGAGTCCCGGAAGGTAGTACGGGCTTCCCGGCCCTATCACCGATGCGAACGGGTTGGGAACCTGCTGCGAGAGCGCGCATGAGGCTGTTGATGCTCCTGGCGTGCATCCAAACGCGGCGAGCGTGTCAGGCGACAACTGATCATGAGGCTTGCTACCAGAGTTGGTGATCAGGAATCGGCCTTTGTTGGCCAAATATCCAAGCTCCATCTTGATGCCCCATGGAGCGGAGAATTGCACGTTCCCATTCCATTGAATCGAATACGGCGTGCGGTAAGAGTCAAAGTAATTTTGCGAGATGCTGTTGCCAACATCAATGCCCTGAATGCATGCCGCAGAAGCGAGGCAGCTTGCGGACTTGCCCTGCGCGGTAGCGTAGCCTGTCGGGAAAGGGGTCTGGGCCGAGGCGGGCAGCGAGGGATCGGGGCTGTAGAGAGTTGCCAACGGCGCCGTCGTCTGGTTGTCCAAACTCGAGTTGAAATTAGTTTGCACATCAAATCCATCGTCGCCCGCACCGCCCGAGGTTCCGGCGGCCTGCATGGCTGAGGGCTGGTAGACGATGCCGGCGCCGCCGCGAAGAACAATTTTTGGCGTTGCATTGTAGGCGAATCCGAAGCGCGGACCAAACCCGTCCTTTTGGATAGGGCCCTGACTGCGGCCATACTGGGCGCCAGGGGAGCCCACGATGGTCGCGGCGCCCAGCAGATTACCGCAGTACGGGCAAGTTTCGCCAGCCGTCAGATTTGAGGTAATTGTGCTGCTGGAACTCTGCAGCGGAGAGACAGCGGTGGGATTCCAGAAGGATAACTGGTTGCTTTGCTCTTTGCGTGGGATCTCGAAATCGTAACGGAGCCCGATATTCAGAGTTAGCTTGGGAGAGACCTTCCAGTCATCCTGCCCGTAGAAGGCAACGTACTGGCTGGTGGAGATGTAGTACGGATCGTCGGTGATATAGCCGGATTGCGGCAGGCCGAGCAGCAACGATGCGAGAGAGAAACCGGTGCTGCCATCGTAGCTCTGCGGCATCTGGCGCGTCCAACTGTCGTCGGAGTAGAACGAGCCGGAAGGATAAGTGAACTGATAGAAGTTGGTGCGCAGCGTACGGAACTCGCCGCCCACCTTGAAGCTGTGCCCGCCGGCGATCCTGATCAGGCTAGCGTTGATGCTTTGCGCCAACGGATCTTGCTGCAGCCCTGTATAGCCCAGCGTTCCAAGATCGGAGAAGCCGCCGTTGTTGGCGCCGCCAAAGTTGAAGTGCGGGAAGATCTCCATCTGCTTCCCCGCTTGCGCAACAAAGCCCGAATCGAACCCCAGCTTGCCGGGATCGAAGGTTCCTGCCACGGGCACTTCGTTAGCGGTTTGCTTGGAGTACCCATAGCGGAACTCGCCCAACAGCTTGGGTGAGAAGGTCACGGTGTTGTTGAACGAACCACTGTAGGTGAATCCATGGATGTCGCCGTTGTAGCCGCCGTTTGAGGCTGCATTGTTATAGTCGCTGAAATAGTTGTTGTGCTCCTCGTTCATCGAGTAGCGCAGGAACGAATGCCATTTTTGCGTCACGTTCACGTCCTCGCGCGAATCGAAGTGCCAGGACTTGTAGCTTGTGTTCGAGTTGATCTGGTAGTTATTGTTCCCGACGGCGGCGCCCGCAATGTTAGGCGCCGGGAAATACGACAGCGCCGCCTTCGCTACGGATGAAATGCGGGCCGAAGGAATGACGTTGTATTTGCCGCCAGTGATGAACGGCTGGCGCACATAGACTCCCTGAGCATTCTTGGCCACTGTGTCGGGGTCATAGAGGACCGGCGTCGTCGAGCCAAACAAGCTGGTGAAGTCGCCGTTTGAGAAGTCCGAGATGTCGGTGGGAACCATGTCGGACTCGTAAGCGCCCCCCAGCTGATTTTCATACTCATAGTCGAAGAAGAAGAACGCCCGGTTCTTGATGATCGGTCCGCCCACCGAGCCACCAGACTGAGACTGGCTCATATCGGGCTTGGAGCCTGTATTCTGGACGCCCGGCGCACCAAACGGAATGGCATCGAGCGAACCCTGCTGGAGGAACTCAAAGTAGCTGCCGTGGAACTGGTTGCTGCCGCTCTTGGTAATCAGGCTGACTGTGCCGCCGGAGAAGCGGCCGTACTCGGCTGGCAGCACGCTCGTCTGCACGTTCACTTCCTGCACCGAGTCCTCGACCGGCATGTAAGTGCTGATATTGTTTCCGACGTTGTTCTCCGGCGTGATGTTTGTCATGCCGTCGATCAGTTGCTCGTTATTGGAATTGCGGCTGCCGCCGATGTGCGGCGTAGACCCACTTCCCTCGTTGTTCACGCCCGGAACCAGCATCGCAAAATCGAAGATGTTGCGGCCGTTATCCGGCAGTTCAAGTATCGTCTCGGTCTGAATCGTCTCGCCCAGGCTCGATGTATCTATGTCGAGACTCTGCGCCGAGGTGTTCACCTCAATGGTTTCGGTCACGGCACCGAGCTCAAGCTTGAAATTCACCGGACGTGTTTCGGTGACCTGCACCAGAATATTGTTCTGTTGGGCCACTTTGAAGCCATGGGCTTCCGCAGAGACGCTGTAGACGCCCGGATCGACAAATGGAACGTTGAAGCGGCCGCCGGAGTCGGTCGTCATTTTATGCGTAGTATTCGTCGTAGTCTGGACGATGGTGATGGAAGCGCCCGGAATCGCCGCGCCAGTGTTGTCGGTGACTAGACCTTCTATGGTTCCGGTGGGCGTCTGCGCCATAGCGAAGACCCCGAGACAGGCGATTGCGATTAGGCAAATGGCCCAGCGAATATTCTTCATACAGCCTCCTTCATTCATGCAGCCACCTGGAATGCCTGATTTCGCAGGCATAGTGCAGGGTACGGCCTTGAGTTGGTTCGCGATGGGATTCGGGCCCATCTATGAGACGTCTCATTATGATTCAACATGAGACGTCTCATGCGGATGGAAAAACTTATACACTTGCCAGATATTCGTTGTCAAATCATTTTTTCTATTATGCGCCGGGTATGCTTAAATTGTCTCGATGGTCCATTGCCTCAGTTCGCAGCCAACAACTCGCACGCAGGTGTGGTTTGCCTTTGTGCTCGCTGGGTTTTGTTTGTTTTTTTGCTGTCCCGGTGGAGTGGCGCAGTCCCACCCCAATTGTCACGGCCCTGAGCCTCTGCAAGCTGCAACTCGCAATCAACCCACCGCCAGGAACTGGGCCGCATTGGGCGGCTGGTTTGGAGAGCACCACCAATTTGCCTGTGCCATTCCGGCCTTTCGGGAGGCGTTGCGTGTGGATCCCGGTTCAGCCAGCCTTCACTACTACCTGGGCCTGGCGCTCCTCTCATCCGGCAAATCCGACGAAGCCCTCGTGGAGCTCAAACGCTCCATCGAGTTGGATCCAAGTCAATTTCAACCTCGTCTTTTAGCGGGTGTAATCCTGAATGAGTCAGGCCAGCGCGGCGAAGCGGAAGCATCATGGGAAGCCGCACTGCGCATCGATCCAGCTTCGACGATTGCCATCGATTGGCTGGCGAAAGCACGGATCGACGACGGCCAGTTTGAGGCAGCTATCGATCTTCTGCTGTCGGCTCCACGGGACGAGGAGCTAACGCTCGATCTGGCCCTGGCCTATTCCCGAGCCGGCTTCTTCGACAAGGCAGCGGACACGTTGAGCACCGCACTGGAAAGGGCCCCAGGAGATCTGCACCTGACCTCCGCGCTGGCAACGGTTTATGTACAATCCCACCGCTACCAGGATGCAACCAGCAAGCTGCAAGCGGCCTTGCAACTCCATCCCCGCGATCCAGCTACTGAGTTGCTTTACCTGGAGCTGCTGGTGATGCAAGGCGACGACGCGACCGCGCGTCCACTTGCACAGCGGATGCTGGCGGCAAACCCTAACAGCTTCGATGCGCTTTATCTTTTCGGCATTCTGGAGAACGACGCACAGGAATACGCATCGGCCATCGAGCATCTCAAGGCCGCCGTCGCGATGAATCCCAATCACTACAACGCGCGTTACAACCTTGGCTTGGCGTACTCACGCCTGCAACAGAATGAAGCCGCCCGCGAGCAGTTCGAGAAGGCCGTGGCTCTGGATCCGACGCAAGCTGAAGCCCATTTTCATCTGGCACAGGTTCTTCGATCCCTAGGCCAGGCCGATCGGGCTCAGGAGCAGCTCAAACTCTTCCAGGAATGCCAGCAAGCCACCGTCAAACTGGCCCTCGGCCAGACCAAAGCGGGCCAAGCTGCACAGGCGTTGAAAGACGGCCATGCCGATCAGGCAGCCGCACTTTACCGCGAAGCGGTCGAAGCACAGCCACAGAACGCCAATTTTGAATACGACCTGGCGAAGGCGCTGGAAGCGATCGGCGATCCGGTTCAGGAGCGCGCCGCGTTGGAAAAGGCAATCACGCTCAAGCCCGGCTTTGCGGCCGCTGAGAATCAACTGGGATTAATCGAGGCTCGCTCCGGTGACACCGCCGCGGCCGAGCAGCATTTCCGCAGTTCTCTGGCGGCTGTCCCGCGCTTTGCCGAAGCCTTAAACAACCTTGGCACTTTGCTTGGCCAGGAGAGTCGCGACACGGAGGCCGAAGTCCTCTTCCGTTCAGCGGCGTCAGCCAACCCTCGCTATACCCAGGCCTGGGTCAACCTGGCGGCAACACTCGCCAGTCAGTCCCGATTCTCTGAAGCACAGGACGCCGTCGAAAACGCACTCAAGACTGCTCCGCAGGACCCCGATGCCTTGCGGCTTCAACAGATGCTTGCAAAGGCCGGAAGCACCTCTTCTCCATCCCCGCACACCTCACCCGGTCAGTCCTCCAGCCGGGTTCCCCATTAGCGCCGTGAAGCCGAATCGCTCGCAAACTCTCTGGTCGCGCCGCCGCCTGCTAAGGGACGGCTCTCTGGCTGCTGTTCCCATCTTGTCTTCCGGATGGCTCGACGCCGACCAGGTTGCAGCGCCCGCCTCGGCGCCATTCTCCCGATTCACGGATGTGGGGACACAATCCGGCCTTACCCAGCCAATGGTTTACGGAACCCCAGGCCAGGTCACTTACATTGTGGAATCAATGGGCGGCGGTTGCGCTTTCATCGACTACGACAATGACGGCTGGATGGACCTGTTTCTCCTCGGCGGCCGAACCCTTGATGGAACACCGCCCGGCTCTGGCAACCGCCTCTACCACAACAATCGTGACGGCAGCTTTACCGATGTCACGGCCGAAGCCGGCCTCGCCGACCCAGGTTGGGCAGTTGGGGTGTGCATTGGCGACTACGATAATGACGGGTTTGAAGATCTGTTCCTGACCTACTACGGTCACAACCGGCTTTACCACAATAACGGCGACGGCACATTTACCGATGTGACATCGAAGGCAGGACTGCTGCATATAGGCAACCGGTTCGGGGCCGGATGCACTTTCCTGGACTACGACCGCGACAGCCACCTGGACCTGTTTGTCTCGAACTACGTGGACTTCGACCTGGCCACCGCACCAAAACCAAGCACACTGGTGGCTACCTGCTCCTACCAGGGAGTTGCCGTTTACTGCGGACCGCGCGGACTGCCTCTCCCCGTGCACGCTTTGTACCACAACAACGGTGATGGGACCTTTACCGATGTGTCGAGGGCCTCCGGAATCGACTCGGTGCGGACATCCTACGGACTTACCGCGGTGGCTTTGGATATTGATGAAGACGGCTGGCCTGACATCTACGTCGCCGCCGACTCCACGCCCAGCCTGCTCTTCATGAACAATCGCGACGGCACCTTCCGCGAAGAAGCATTGCTGCGCGGCCTGGCTGTCTCCGGCGATGGACAGGCAATGGCCGGCATGGGCATTGCCCCTGGCGACTACGATCTCGACGGCCACCTGGATATCTTCACCACTCACTATCAGGTGCAGTCCAGCGGCCTCTACCACTCCACCGGCAAAGGCGATTTCGATGACGTCTCAACCACCGCCGGTGTCGGCGCCGAACGGCGATTCGTGAGTTGGGGCGCAGGAATGTTTGACCTGGACAATGACGGTTGGCCGGACATTTTCTATGTCACCGGCAACGTTTATCCAGAGTTGGAACGTGTCTTCTCCAAGTTTCCCGCACGGAGCCAGCCGATCGTCTTCCGCAACCTTGGCAACGGCAAGTTTGCCCAACTGGGCCAGGAAGCCGGACTGGCCCTGACTGCCCGCCACTGCAGCCGTGGCTGCGCTTTTGGTGACTTCGACAACGATGGCGACCTGGACATACTGGTTATGAACCAGAACGAGCCGCCTTCCCTGATTCGCAACGACGCGCCCACGGGCAACCACTGGCTCAAGGTGCGTCTGGAAGGAACAAAAAGCAACCGCAGTGGTATCGGCGCCCGCGTGCTGGTGCGCTACGGCGGCAAGGTACAGGCGCAGGAAGTCATGAGCCAGTCCAGTTATTGCTCGGTCAACGACCCAAGGCTGCACTTTGGCTTGGGGCTCGCAACAAGCGCCGACGTCGAAGTCCGCTGGCCCTCCGAGCTTGTCGAGTCGTTCAAGTCCGTAGCGGCCAACCAGCTTATTACTCTTCGGGAGGGTGTCGGGAAAGTGAAGGGCAGGCCGTTCAGATAATCGACTCAGTTCCCCGATGACCCCGTACCCATTTCCCCCCTTCCGCCATTTGATCGCCGAGGTCACCTGCGGCTTGCTCGTGGCGCCTTTCAGGGTTACTGCGCGATGCTGCTTGACCCAGTTGCCCAAGGTCTGCTCGACCACGCCCAGGCTGCGTCCCACTGCCGCCTGACTCTGGCCCGACTCAACAAGCCGTGCCGCCTCCTGCTTGAGCTCAAACGTGTCACGTCCCCACTTCGACTTCGTCGTCTTCGCTACCCTTTTCGCATTAGAACAGCTCGCTAAGGGATACGTCTTGCGGGGGCAAGGTCAGTGGAACCACCCAATTTTGCCTTTGCAACCTCTGCCGTTTACTCGCGATCTCGACTGACGACTGCAACGGCAAAGGGCGCCAAGTCCACAGCTTGGTTCCTTATTGGTTCGGTGCGAGGAGGGTTCTCACCTGATGTTGCATCGACCAACTCCACCCTCAGCCTATCGCGAGCGAAGACACGGGAGAGATCGACGGCTACGATGCGGTCGCTCGTGTTCACCAGCAGCAGCTTCTTGCCCTTCGCTGTGATCGACGCCTGCGCAGCAACATCCGGCGAGGAAGATTCCGTATCGACGAGCTTGTCCGCCGGTCCAAAGCTCCGATTGACCAGGCTCAGGACCCAGTAGTGCGCATTGGGATGCCCGGTATTTGGATTGATCATCGTGCAGGAAGGGGACTGCGTAGGAGCACCGAACATCTGGGTCATGCTAATCAGGGGAATACCAAATCGCTCCGCGATGATGAAGTTATTTGCCCAATTGCCTCCCGATGCAACCCAATAGAGAGGGTTATAGGACGAATAGGGCGAGTCGTCCGGCCCCCCACTGTCGTTGGGCTTTAAGCGGACGAATGTGCCTAGCTCGTCGATTGCGATTTTAGTTTTCGGCGATAATTCATCCCGCGTTTTCAGCAATTCACGAAGCTGCTCGCCAAAGGTGCGAACCGAGAAACCGGCTGGGCCCGCCGGATCGGTAAAAAAGCCTGCTTGCCATGTCGCAGGGTCGTTGTTGCTCGATACGTAATTGTGAACGGCGAACCATTGTACCGGCGGCGCACTCGGATTATGGTTCTTTGGGTTCAAAAAGTAAGGGGCCCAGGTTAGCTCGGCGCCAGAAATTTCAGGGCCGAAGAATTGCACGTTCGGATCGATTTTGTGAATGTTCTCCGCTACGGCATCCCAAATTCGCGTGTATTGCTCGACGTTGAGATAGTTTTCAAAATCGGGCTCGTTCAAGATACCCCAATAGTCGATTTTGAAGTGATAGCCGGATTTGTGATACCGCCCAATTTCGTCCGTGAACCCGCCTTTTGTGTACCACTCGTAGATTCGTGCCTGATATTCCGCGAATTGTTTTCCGGTTGGGTCCTTCAGCTTGTCTCCGCTGGTTCCCTCGGTATAGCTATAGAAAGTCGCCGCGGGGTCAGTAGGCACCTTGACCTCTGGGACCCTGAACATCCACCGCGGAATCGTGCCGATGTTCACATGGTGTTGACCACTTGTGTTTGCAAAATAGTCAATCACGACTGGATCCATATACTTGAAGTTCCAGAAGGTTGCGGTAGAAGTCGGCTCCTTCAGTTCCGCCACAACCTGGTTCGGAACCGAGTACCACAACTGCAGCCGGGTGTCGTTGGTGTGCAGATTGCGAAGATCCTTTAGCAAAGCCCTGTTGAGCGGGTTACTGCGCAACGTGAGGGCATTCGCCAAGTGCTGCGTGGTGGGCACGGTGACCGAGACCCGGGAGATGTGATCCCAATGGGCGGAGACAGCGACCGTACCGGAAGGCTGGGATACAGCCAAGGGCGCGCCAATTACGGCCAGAAGAAACAAGCTTGCAATAACCAAAGCTGAACGCATTCTATTCTCTTTCTCGGTGTTGCACGCTCTGGCGTACAGTACGATGTGAGCGTCGATATGAAGCGTGCCCAAACTGCAGGAACACAATGCTCCGTTGTTCTTTATCGAGACGACTCAAATCGTGCATGAGACGTCTCAGTGTGAGTCGCAATTACTCTCTTCTCTCAAATGCCGAGAGCATAGCTCAGCATCCTTTTGTTGTCAAGTTCCTTGCGCCGTAGGATTCCCCCCCGCATTTCCACTGGCTCGCGCCCAACCGCTATCGTCGATTTTGCGATTGTCGGGGCCGGGTGACCTGTCTACCGTTGGCTCCTCTCTTGCGCGGCGCTCAACGCGATCGTCAGCCGTTGTGGTTCTGCGACCTTAGCGCAGAGCACTATTGTTCCTTTACCGCTACGTGCTTTATCCTTCGTTGGATACTCGCCCTCGCGAAGGCGCCCGATGGACGAAACTCGACGATGCCCTCACAACGAGTTTCGGCGACAGTCGCTCCTTTCTAGGAGCCCCTAATGCATCGCCCTTCTCGATTCGCTCCAGCAAAGCTTCAGCAGCTCGATAGCCCATCTCAAAGATTGGCTGGACGACTGAGGTAATTGCCGGTTGAAAGAAATCAGCGGCGGCGATTTCATCGATCGTTGTGAAAGCGATGTCTTCAGGTGTCCGCAGACCTGCCGCGTAAATGCTGCGGAGCGCCTCCAGGGCCACGAATCCGTTGGTGCTGAACAGCGCAGATGGTCGATCGCTCCCCAGAAGCAAGCCCTTGTGGCAGGCTTCTTCAATTGCTCTGGGATCAAATGTGCTTGCCCAGATCAGTGAATCCTGCGTCTTGATACCTGCCCTTTGCAAAGCTTGGCGATACCCGCTCAGACGCTCATTCTCATGCGTCAAGTTGAGAGGTCCGGTAATGACCGCAATCCTCCGATGCCCCATCGACAAAAGGTGTGCAACGCCCATCGCCGCCGCAGCACGGTTGTCAACGCTTACTGAATCCACATTGAGCCCACGCGGCACACGGTCCAAACACAAGATGGGCGGTCCGGATTGAAGCAGTGCCAAGTTATCACCCACATTCCAATCACCGGTCGCAGACACCAGCAGAATGCCATCGACGCGCTGAGACTGGAGAATCGAAATCAACTCCAGTTCCAGCGCCGCATCTTCATCTGTGTCCACGACGATTAGGAATCGGCCGTGTTCTCTCGCGGCCAATCCGGCGCCACAGACCAGCTTTGGGAAAAACGGATTCGTGATCTCCGGAATAACGATGGCCAGCGTGTTCGTCCTGTTGGTCTTAAGGCTTCGTGCAATCAAATTCGGGCGATAGTCCAATTTCCGAATCGCTTCCAGAACCTTCTTGCGGGTGTGATCGCTCACCCGCGTAGAACCTGAGACGACATTGGATACTGTCCCTGCGGACACGCCCGCGATTTCCGCTAATTCTTTCTGTGTAGCCATAATTTAGAGATTACTGTATATCCGGAGGCCCATCAAACAAAAGGTTTGCCCATGGTTCGAGATCAGACTCGCTGCCGTACATTGCCGGAATGATACAGATGGCGAAACCGAAGCGAAACTGTGTCATGCCTTCACGGCCTTGATCCGTGTACTGCGCTGGACGAGGGATCGACTTCACCAACTCTCACAGTTCGCCCGTCAGTTCCGAACGGCTTGCCCTCCGTGGCAGCGGAAAAGCGATGAGCATCTCCAATTCGCCGCAAGTAGGCCGGATATGTTTATGAGACCGGCCCTTGTAAAGCATGTTCTCGTTGGACAATTGCGTCGCTCGGCCAGAGAAAACTTTCTGAGCAAAAAGCTCGCAAAATGATTCTTGACAAATGGAATCGAGAGAGATTAGTCTGGCTCCTGTCGTGTTTGAGTCGTCTCAATGGCCCTTGTGCGGTGCGCGCGAATGAGATGTGGTCAGGTCCTGGTAAGTGGCAACGGCAAATGATTTCGCTCACTTCATACAGATCTGGATTTTGCCAGGGAAGCATTGCAAAATGATACAAAAATTCGATTCGCAGTTCTGGATCTCCTGCATATTGCAGGGGGAACAAGTTCAAGCAGTTCCAATTGCTTGCGGCTTTTGATCGCGCTATTGCTGGTGTTCACGTTTCCGGCATTCCTGCTCGGACAGGTGGACCTCGGCACCATTGCCGATGGAATCACCGATCCCACGGGATCGGTGATTCCATCGGTTGTGGTGATGGCTACCCAGGTGGCGACCGGAGCATCGAAAAAAAGCGTATCGAATAATCTTGGTTTCTATTCGTTGCAGCAACTTCCGGTCGGGGCCTGCATCGTCAACTTCCGGAAGGCTTATGAGTCACGAGGTGACACGATGAGCTCGTTTCGGGGGAGGGACGGTTCATGACACTCACACTTCGATTGCTTGGCCCGATTCTGCGCATCTCTGCTGTTGGATTTGTGCTGGCAGTAACCGGATCCAGAGGCGGTTCCGCATCACAGCAGGGCACGCAGCAGGGGACGCCGACGGTGACAGTGACGCCGTCTTCATCGAGTATCACCGCGGCGCAAGTACTATCAGTGACGGCGACGGTGAGCGGTGGAAACGGCAAGCCGATACCGACTGGCTCGGTGACACTGGCATGCGGCGGCTACACCTCCGCAGCGGCAACTCTCAGCGGCGGCAGCGCCACGATCAGCATTCCCGCCGGGTCCCTAGCGACTGGGACGGACACACTAACAGCCAGCTACACGGGGGACAGCAACTACATTACGACCCTCGGAACCGCGTCGGTTGCTGTCACTTCGCCTCCGGTAAGCCTGGCCGTTTCTCTTGGCAACACGATTGTGGTTGTGCCGCAGGACGGAACGGCGGCACCTGTGGCGGTTACAGTGACCGCACCCAGCGGGTCGCCGAGCGTCACCGTAAGGGGCTTGCCGGCCGGCGTCACGGAGCAATTCGCAGCCGCGAATGGCGGGCCTTCCGGAACGCTGACGTTTACCGGCAGTACTTCAGCCTCGGCGGGCAGCTATGCGCCCACAGTAACGGTGACCCTGGCCGGCCAGAATGCGTCAGAGGGCTTTACGCTGGTGAGCGCAGTGGTGGCCAAAGTGGGGAATGCGACGAATACGACACTGGGCGTTAACGGCGTACTCCATCAGTTCATGTCCACCTCGATCCAGGTGGCGTCGTGGGACAACGACTTTTTCGGGACCAACACAACGGCGCGTGAAGCCACCCTGAATGCGCTCGGTCCGCAACATATCAATTTGCAGTCGGTCTCTAATGGCATTCCCATGTCTGCGGATACAGGGAATGCCAGCGACTGGAATTTCACCATCCTGGATCAGATGATGCAGCCGGTGCTGACCGTGGGAGACAAGAGTCCGTTGCTCCAAATTATCGCGCCCACGTTTATGTACGATAGCAATGGGGATATAACCACCCACCTGAACGACTTTGCGGCTTATGCAGCCAATCTGGTGCGCTATTACAACAAGGGTGGCTTCGATTGGGGCGGAACGCACTTTCAGTCGGCCAGCAGCCAGCCCATTACCTGGTGGGGCATCTTGAATGAGTTTAACAGCGGTGGGATCACCGCCAGCGATTATGTGACGATCTACAACACTGTGGTTCCCGCGATGTTGGCGGTGGACCCAACCATCAAAATCTCCGCGCTGGAGTTTAACGACTTCGGGGTGGGTTCGGGCGGAGCAGGCGATCCGATGCTGTACCTGCCTACATTCCTTGCGCCTGTGAATGCTGGGGGAGTGAACACGCAGGTTAATGGTGTTTCCATCCATCTCTATGGCGGCTGTAATCAGACGTATACGGATGCGACCCTGTTCGGCGCAGTGTCCCCGTTCGCTGCCAGCGTGAGTTATGTCTACAAGGAACTGCAGAAACGCGCTGACCTAGCCGGTGTGCCGGTCTGGGTATCCGAAAACAATGTGAACGCCGACAATGCCGCTTCGAACGGAATGAGCGTATGCAATCCCGCCCAAGAGTTTGTAATCGACCCGCGCGGGACCAGCGCCTTCTTTGCCGCATGGCGGCCCTATGTGTTCTCGCAGTTGGGCAAAGCAGGGAACCAAGCTCTCTACCAGTGGGACTACTCGGGGAACCAGCAATACGGCGAGGTGGATAGCAATGGCAGCCCCTACCTGAGTTACTGGGTGGACGGGGCGTTGTCGAGTATCTACCGCTCGACGCCGACCTCACCGGGGCCACAAATCCTTGAGCTGACCTCTACTGACACTTCGTCGGTAGAGACGCTGGCGACCAGGGGCGCCAACGGCACCGTGAATATAATGGTCGTGGACCGCGCGGTACATGCAGCCAACGACAACAACGGCAACGGCGATCCGCGCACCTTGGTGGTCGATCTCTCCAGCTTCAGTCCCTTCTCCGCCGCTAGTTTGCTCACCATCGATGCAAATACCAATGTCAGCACGGGCCCGTCGGCGGTTGGCGTCACGCCGGCCTCCCGTATAACCATCACGCTGCCTGGCTATGGTGCGGCGTTTCTGAAGTTAACGCCGTAGAAGTGGGCGAATAGCTTGATTTTGCGTGAAGGGTACAGGCTTTGGTCTAAACCACTACTGCTTTGGAAAGCGCCTTGTAAGTAGCGCTTCCCGGCGAGGCTCTGGATGAAAAGACGAACGTTCCTCACGAGTGCCGCGGCTCTCACCGCGGCTCCCCTCCTTCCCGATGCTCTGCGCGCCCAGAGCATGCCTAATCTTGACGCTATGGCCGCTCGGCCCTTCGCTTTCCCGCAGGGATTTCGCTGGGGGACCGCCACCGCCGCCTACCAGGTGGAAGGCGCGGTCCACGCCGATGGCCGCGGACCCTCCATCTGGGACACGTTCTCGCACACGCCCGGCAAGACCTTCGACGGCCAGACCGGCGACGTCGCCGACGACGAATACCACCGCTATCCCGAGGACGTCGCCCTCATGCAGCGGCTCGGCGTCACGGTGTACAGCTTCTCCATCGCCTGGCCGCGCGTCTTCCCTGAAGGGACTGGCGCTCCGAATCCCCGCGGCCTCGATTACTACAAGCGCCTTCTCGACCAGCTACGGGCCGCTGGCATCGAACCCTTCTGTACGCTCTTCCACTGGGATCTCCCCCAGGCCCTGCAGGACAAGGGCGGCTGGGCGAACCGCGCTACCAGCCACGCCTTCGCCGACTACGCAGCTTACACAGTCGATCAACTCTCCGACCGCATCACGCACTGGATGACCACGAACGAGTTCGATTCGTTCATCGACGGAGGCTATGGCGGAGGTGGCATGGCCCCCGGTCTCGATCTCCCGCGCGCCGAGCTCGCGCAGACCCGCCACAACGCCGTGCTCGCCCATGGCCTGGCCGTTCAGGCCATCCGCGCGGCAGCCCGCCGTCCAGTCCTTGTGGGATTCGTCGAAGACGTCTCCGGCGCGATGCCCGCCATCGCCGATCCGGCGCACATCCACGCTGCCGAGGTCGCCCTTCGCGAGCAGAACGCCCCCTACACGACGGTGATTCTCGAAGGCCGCTACACCGAACAGTACCTCCGCGCGCTCGGGCCCGACGCCCCGCACTTCACCCCCGAGGATCTTCGCATCATCTCCACGCCTGTCGACTTCATGGGCATCAACGTCTACACCACCCGCGAAGTTGTCGCCACCGACTCCGCGCCTGGCTACCTTTTCGTTCCTCGGCCAGCTACCTATCCCCACGCCGAATCCGACTGGCTCTACATCAATCCACAGGCCATGTACTGGACGCCGAAGCTCGTCTCCAGCATCTGGGGCGTCAAATCCCTCTACATCACCGAAAACGGCTACTCCTCCGCCGATGTCCTCCGTCCCGACGCCTGCGTCCTCGACTCCGACCGCATCATGTATCTCCGCAACTACCTGCTTCAGCTCCAGCGCGGCATCGCCGAGGGTGTGCCCGTCCGCGGCTACTTCCTCTGGAGCCTGCTCGACAACTTTGAATGGGCCCGGGGCTACAGTCAGCGCTTTGGCATCACCTACGTGGACTTCAAAACTGAAACGCGCACGCCTAAGCTCTCATTCGATTTCTACCGGAGCGTCATTAAGGAGAACGCCATCGGCTGAGCCGCGCGCGCACGGCCGCACCGCGCCGGCGCTGAATCCGGTCCCTTTGAATCCGCACCACCAGTCAGGGAATCCATCTTTAGGTATTGGTAAGCGTGATTCTCTGGCCGCCTTGTCATGGCGCTGCTGAGGAGTCAAGCTCAACTTGTGGCCACGATGTGGCCGCGGAGGGGCTTTGATGGATGGGGATGTCGAGGATGTAAAGAGCGCATCTGAACGTCGGCGGCATTGGACGACTGAAGAAAAGCGGCGGATTGTGGAGCAGGCGTTATCGTCAGGTTTGTTTGTGGCTTCGCTGGCTCGGCAGCATGGTATGAGCTCGATGCGTTCTGGTTGGCCGCTCCAGCGCTGTTGTCGGCAGAACTTCTCTGCCCCCCCACACTGACACCAAACACCAAGGCCAGTTCTGCCTGCGTGCCTTTGCCCGCCGCATAAGCAGCCAAAAACATTCGTCGCAAATCGTTATCGTAAGGTCGCGGCATATGCACCGCGAAGAAACGCAGAGCAGCCTCATAGTATCGCTGAATATGCTCTAGCGCCGGTCTGACCGTATGTATCCCGCGTTGACAGGGATCCGGACATCACAATGTAAGATTTGCAGGAGTTACCCCCTCACGTTGCTTCGCCACCGCATACATATCCGTTCGTGTCTCAGCTGCTCTGGCTCGCCTGGCTGCCGACTCCTGGGGATACAGCAAGCGCGCTGTCGGTCTGATCCGAAGTCTCCCGAAAGAGCAATGCCGCTCCAATCAATGGCGCATCTTCGCTTAGGTCCGACCTGCAAATGCGAACCTGATCGGCTACAGATTCGTAGGCTCTGTTTCGAACGAAGTCAATCAGCGGATCCAACAACAACTCGGATGGAGCATTACTGATGCCGCCACTTATGCTGATTAGGTCCACGCTGGTTATGTTGATGAGATTGACGAGCCCCATCCCGATGTACTTCACCACGTTGTCTGTCAGTTCGCGTGCTTGCGCATTTCCTTCTTGTGCCAATTGGTACACATCGTGGACTCCAACTGTGGAAGGGTTCGTGTGCAAGAGTTTATGGATTCCGGGGATTCTCTTCTTTGCATCCCGCACAATCGCCAAACCGCCGGCGTATGCTTCCAGGCAGCCGCGACGGCCACAATTGCAAAGATTACCATCGAGGTCGATAATTTGATGGCCAAACTCTCCAGCGGTGTTCAGGGCACCGTGGAAGATCTTCCCGTCAAATACCATGCCACAGCCAATACCTGTTCCGATCGTCACACTGGCTACGCTGCGAAGCCCCTTGCCTGCGCCGATCAGATACTCGGCCCAGGCGGCCGCGCGCGTATCCTGCACAATGTAAGTGGGGACGTTGAAGGCTTCCCGAATGTCCTTGACAATCTCTACATTTCGCCAAAAGAGATTGGGAGCATAAACCACCACACCATTCTTAGAATCCACCGTGCCGGGTATGCCAATACCGATGCTTGTGACGTCCTCATGCCTTAATGAGGTTCTTGCCAGAATCGCGCCAACGCCTTGAATGATGGACATGACAATCGCCCGGCTGCCGCGACCAGGCTCAGTCTTTATCGTCTCCTGCAGCAAGATCTCACCATTTTCGTCGATGACTCCGAATTTGATATTTGTCCCGCCAACATCCACGCCGACATTAAGCACCGAATTACTCCTAAATGATTACTCTCAAGCAGGTTCACGCTTAGGCGAATAAATACGTTACAGGCAGTGTCACTTCGTCCTACTTCTCACTTTGTTGTTCATAGCATGCGATCTTCTCGATTCGGGTTGTGTGCCTGCCTGCCTCAAACTCTGTGTTCAGCCAAACGTCGATGATCATTTTGGCCAACTCGATCCCTACAACTCGCGAGCCAAGGGCAAGAATGTTTGTGTCGTTGTGTTCACGGGAAAGCTTTGCGGAGTAGGGTTCGCTGCACACAACCGCTCTTATGCCCCTCACTTTGTTTGCGCTAATTGAGATGCCGACACCCGTCCCGCAAAATACCAAACCCTTTTCGCATTCGCCTCGGGCTACCGCTTCTCCCACCCGAAAGCCGAGGTCGCAATAGTCGACACGTTCCGGTCCAAACGTGCCAAAATCATGAATCTCGCAATTTTTTGCGATCAGGTAGGCCTTGATCTCTTCCTTGAATCCAAATGCCGCGTGATCTGAACCGATAGCGATCATATTGTTCTCTTGTTCCAGTTTTTCAAGCCGCACTTCTTTACAACATTGCCGTGACCAGCAGGACCAATCCCGCCAGGAAGAGCACAAACATGGCAGCAATCATGGCTCGAGTCACATAGGACGCGCCTTTGAATTCCTTCCACACAAAGACGCCCCAAATAGCCGCGATCATTGTCCCGCCCTGCCCGAGTCCGTACGCAATGGCGGGGCTAGCGGCCTTCGAGGCAATGAAATTGGACGTTATGCCGGTACCGTTGATCAATCCGCCCAATATCCCGATCAGGTGATACTTGACCGTGTTCTTGCGGAAGTAGTCGGAGTACTTGACCGTGGATCCCTTGAATGGATGAGACATCAGATAGCTGGTGAAAACCAGATTTGAGACAAAGGATCCCGCTGAAAACACCAACACAGCGGCGTAAGGTCCGAACTTGTTCCGATCGAGGTGGGCGTAGTCGATGGATATCGACCTCTGCACAAGATAGTAAAACAAACCCATCAGAATGCCGCCCACCACGGCCAGAGACACTCCTTTAGTGAGTTCGCCCGGTGCCCTTCCATTGCCTTGCTGGTTACGATAGGCCAGCGCATCCAGGATGACCGCCAGCGTGATCAGCCCAACGCCAGTAAAGATCAGTACTGGATTGCCTTTGGGCAGGGCAATGTAGTTGATGACGACACCCTCGACGAGGGCGATTCCAATACCGATTGGGAAGGCCACTGCCATCCCCGCGACGTCGATGGCGGATACAAAGAGGATGTTGGCCAGATTGAAGACAAACCCACCCAAAATGGCCCATTCATAGCTGCTCAGGCTCCCTTGCGCCAGATCGTTCAGCAGGGATCTGCCCCCGGTGCCAAACGACCCGAACGTGACGCCGACAAGCAGAGGCAGGAGCAAGTAGCCGATCGCCTGATCCCAGTAGTACAGCGGGAATCCATAGGAGCGCGGCTCCATCTTGAGCGTGTTCGCGTGCGAACCCCAGCACATCATCGTCAGCACACAGAGTGCTACGGCAATTCCGTATGAATGCACGATTACCACTGGGCGGCCTCTACCCCTTTCACGATCTCTCTTACAGCAGCAATAGCATCGCCGATGGAATAGTCTTTGTGGAAGACGCTGGATGTTCCCCCGACAAGCATGGTTGCGCCAGCCGCAACCATAGCCGGTATATGTTGAAAACTCACATTCCCATCGACCTGGACTTCGACATTGTCATGTCCGGTGGAGCTGAGCAGTGCGCTGACGTCTTTTATTTTGCGCAGCATTGCCGGAATGAGTCTTTGCCCTGCAGAGCCCGGATTTACAGTCATGATTGTGACCATGTCAATGTCGTCCATGATGTATTCCAAGTTTGTCAGGGGTGTAGCTGGATTCAGGACAATTCCAGACTTTGCTCCGTTGCCGCGAATCTGCTGCAAGGCTTTTTGAACGTCATAGGTCGCTTCGAAATGGATCGCGACGTATTCCGCTCCCGAAGCAATCGTCTTGTCGATATACCGCTCAGGCTCCACCACCATCAGGTGGCATTCCTGAGGAATGCTGCAGAGCTCTCGTGCCGTCTGCATGATGCCAAAGTTCAAGGCAAAGTTAGGAACAAACTTCCCGTCCATGATGTCAACATGCAGAAAATCTATCCCCCCGGCGCTTAGCTGCTCAATATCAGCCTCGAGATTCTTGAAGTTGGCGCACGCCAGCGATGCTTCGATTTTGACTGTTCGGTTCATAGCGGCGATTCTGTCTGTCTTCTCGACTGTCGCCATATTTCTTGTCTCCATACAGTTCCTCTAATCCTTCGGGGCAGTCGCAGCGGTTCATGGTGATGCTGTCTGCTTCCATCGTTGATCCGATCAAACTCGGTATTGCTCGAGAATGCTTGCAGACGATTTCGAGGAACGAATCTTCACGGGAACGCGTCAAATTACGGAAATAAAGCACCATCGGAAACAAGAGGTGAAGACACCAAGGAGCCGACTTCAATTCCCGGAGAGAACGGTTCAACCCCGCACCGAGCACCTGTAACAGCACTTTCCGAACTGGGTCCAGACATGTGCCTCGGGTCGGCGGGAATAAATCTCTTTGCCGTGCAATGGGAATAACTTATTTGCGCGAGTTCCTCCTTGCCTGGACTAAGACAGATCGTGAACGGTATGAGGTGCCTCAATCAACAAATAAGTGAGACGTCTCATCTACGACAATGTGATATATACTCTTTTCAGATATTCGTTGTCAAATCAGTTTTCCGCAAAAAATAGGGACCTACGCCCAAACCACCGAAAAATCCGGGAGGCAAGTTCCACAATCGTTTCCAGGGCAAACTTTCCATAATTGGCCCTAAAAGCGGAAAGTTTCGAGAGTAATCGCAGCCAAATCAGAGCAGCGCGGGCGCAGATTAATCCACCCCAAGCATCGTAAACCGGAAAGCTTCGCGTGACGGAAAAATCGGCGGTTTGGGCGTACACCCCTACCAGCGAAATCGAGCTGATCCGCGCCGAACGTTTACAGTGATCTTCACCACATGTCGAGAGGTTGATTATGTCTGCTTCCATTGTCCGTTCGATCGGTAAGTTGGGAATCATCGCCCTGTTCGCCCTTGTTCCTTTTGCAGGGGTGTCAGCGGCCCAGCGAGTTGGAATCTTCGAGGGTCACCAGGATGTTGGCACGGTGCTGCACGCAGGGTCCGTGCAATACGACCGCGGCAAGCAGACTTATAAAGTGAGCGGCAGTGGCGAGAACATGTGGTTCGGCATTGACGATTTCCACTTTGTATGGAAGAAGGTGTCTGGAGACGTAGCTTTAGCCTCGAACATTGACTTTGTCGGCGCGGGCGGCAATGCGCACCGCAAGGCCGTTTTGATGATCCGCCAGACACTGGATGGAAACTCGGCTGCCGTTGACATCGCTGTTCATGGGAGCGGCCTCACGTCCCTGCAATACCGCTACCCTGCTGGCGCTGATACGCATGAAGTGGAGTCGAATGTTTTGCTTCCGAGGACTGTGAGAATCGAGAAACGCGGAGACTTCATCTACGCATTTGTTTCGGGGAAGGACGGCAAACTTCAGCCGGCCGGCGCGGCTACCAGGCTGCCGCTCAGCGGTGACTTCTACATCGGCATTGGTGTTTGCGCGCACGACAAGGATGCGGTGGAGAAGGCGGTCTTTTCCAATGTGAGGTTTGAGCAACTTTCGCCGACGGAAGGCAGGCGTATCCTGGTGAGCACGCTGGAGACGGTCACCATCGCGTCGACGGATCGTCACGTGGAATATGTTGCAGCCGCGCATTTTGAAGCGCCGAACTGGTCGCCGGACGGCAAGTTTCTGGTCTTCAACCAGGACGGTGGCCTTCGCAGGCTGGCGCTCGATGGCAGCGAGCCCGCGCCGATTTCCACCGCGCCTCAGACTCAATGCAACAACGATCACGGCATTTCGCCGGACGGTCAGTTCCTGGCGATCAGCGACTCGTCGGGCGACGACAGAAAATCGCGCGTCTATGTTGTGGCGCTTGCCGGAGGAACGCCGCGACAGATTACACGGAATGCGCCGTCGTATTGGCATGGGTGGTCGCCGGACGGCAAGACACTGGCATTCACGGGAGAGCGCGGCGGCAACTTCGACATCTACACCATCCCCGCTGCCGGTGGCCAAGAGACTCGGCTGACAACTGCTGTTGGGCTCGACGACGGACCGGAATACTCGCCTGACGGCGCATCCATCTACTTCAATTCCGAGCGCACCGGGCACATGCAGATATGGCGCATGAAACCTGACGGCTCCGAGCAGGAGCAAGTCATTTCCGACGAGAGCAACGACTGGTTTCCGCACATCTCGCCCGACAGGCAATGGATGGTATTTCTGGCTTACGAAAAGGGTGTCAACGGTCACCCGCCGGACAAGGATGTGGAACTGCGGCTAATGTCGCTCAAAGACAAGCAGGTTCACGTTTTGGCAAAGCTCTTTGGGGGACAGGGAACCATAAACGTTCCCTCCTGGTCGCCGGACAGCAAGAGACTCGCGTTTGTGAGTTATGAGTACTTACCGGAAGAGAGCGTGACCCGCAAGTAGTGGTTAACGGGCTTGTGCGGGTGAGGCTTGGCAGAAGGAAGGGGCGGCTCGTCGGAACCATATGCAATGAGTTAGCTCCCGCTACGCGGGAGCGTGGGCAAAGTTGTGGGCTGGTTTAATCTCTGGAGATGAAGTGAGTGTCCTCCGGCAAAGCCGGGGGTTCTCCCAATCAAATAGATCCCGGAAAATTAATTCTTGACAACAGATTTCTAGATAGTGTACGGTTCTGGCATCGATATTGAGGCGTCTCATTTTTCCCTCCCCTGGCTGTATCGGGGCTGGAAAGTGACATGTCTCAAATCCTCTGGAGCGCAACAGTGATGCGTCACCGGTATCGGGTATCTGCGGGCAGGCATTCGGTCAAAATGAGCCGGCCCATGGACGGTGGAGGAGGCTCAGATGGGGTCACACAGATCAATCGCATCCGGCCGTGGAAGATTCAATGAGATGTAGTCAAAAGAACAAGCTGTTCAATCGGCATTATTGGAATAGCCCGAATACCACCTTTGGTAGCGCCTATTTTGGACACGTTACCGGCGTCTCGGGATATCGCACTGGCCAGTTGGGCGCGCGCTTCACGTGGTGACGCCAATTCCAAACCGCCGGCAGCAAAACATCGCTGCCGGCGCAGTTCTGGAACCTTTACAGCCCTGAATGGGCGACTTTTGACGAAGGTCAATATTCTGGAGTTTGCATGATTCGCTTTATCCGCACTTGTGCCTGGTTAGCCGGGTTGATTTTCTTTGTAAGCGTCTTCACTGTCACAGGCTTCGCGCAGACACTTGAAAAGCTGTCTATCGACAGCGGCTGGCAGTTTCGCCAGTATGCGGCCAATGACAGCGGCAAAGTCGCTCCTGTGGCAGAGTGGCGAACCGCTACCGTACCGGGGGACGTTCACCTCGATCTGCTGCGCAACAAGCTGATTGGCGATCCGTTTTACCGCATGAATGAAGCGGAACTGCAATGGATCGAGAATGCAAGCTGGGAATACCGGACAACGGTACAGGCAAATTCGCAAATGCTCGCACACGAGCATCTCGATCTGGCTTTTGAAGGCCTCGATGCAGTGTGCGACGTCTATCTGAATGGACAGAAGATTGCGTCGCCGGACAATATGTTCCGGGAGTGGCGAACCGACGTGAAAGGCAAGCTGAAGCCCGGAGTCAATGAACTTCTGATCATTTTCCCTTCGCCGATCAAAGCGGCGGAAGAGGTCGCCGCGCAAGATCCTTGGCAGCCTCGCACCCACACGGCTCCCAAAAACTACATTAGGAAAGCGGACTATGAATACGGCTGGGATTGGGGACCCCGCTTTGTGACCAGTGGAATCTGGCGCCCGGTGTATCTTGAAATGTGGAATGAGGCGCGGATTTCAAATTTGTTTGTCGAGCAGAGGGATATCTCTGCTGCCTCAGCGCATCTGGATGTTCAGACAGAAGTGATCGCTTCGCACGGCGCTTCTGCGCATCTTACTCTTACCTACGGTTTAGGGAGTGCCACCGCGAAGGTGGAGCAGAACGTGACGCTGAATACCGGGATCAATCACTTTGATCTGCCGATTCAAGTCGATCATCCAAGCCTCTGGTATCCGGCTGGATACGGCTCTCAACCGATCTATCAGTTTCACGCACAGGTTGTTATTGATGGAAAGCCTGCGGGCGAAGCGGACGCCAAGGCCGGTCTGCGCTCGGTCGTACTGAGGCGGGACCAGGACCAGTGGGGACGCTCATTCGAGTTTGTCGTGAATGGCATCCCCGTCTTTGCGAAAGGAGCCGATGTCATTCCTTTCGATAGTTTTCCCAGTCGCGTAGCCACGGTGCAGCAACGGATTTTGCAGTCGGCAAAAGATGCCAATATGAATATGATCCGACTTTGGGGCGGCGGTTATTACGAGTCGCAACAATTCTATGATCTGTGCGACGAACTGGGATTGATGGTCTGGCAGGAGTTCATGTTCAGCAATCAGCAGCCGGGTATTTACGGCTTCAAACAACAGGTCGAGCGCGAGACTGAGTATCAGATCGAACGGCTTCGCAATCATCCCAGCATTGTGCTGTGGTCAGGAAACAACGAGATGGAGATGGAGATGGTTCGCAACTTGGATGGACGCGACAACCTACCTCCGGAAGTGCGCCTTCGCGTGTGGCAGGATTACCTGACCGAGTTCAGCGGGATTCTGGCTCGGACCGCCGCTAGGCTCGATCCTGAGACTCCGTATTGGCCAAGTTCTCCGAGCGCAGATTATGAAGATCTGAACGACAGCTTTCAGTCAGGAGACGCCCATGATTGGAGCGTATGGCATGGAAATGCCAATTTCAACGACTTTGAGAAACACCACTGGCGATTTGTCTCCGAATACGGTTTCCAGTCTTTTCCTGAGATGAAAACCATCAAATCGTTTACCGAGCCGCAGGACCGAACCAGCATTTTAACGCCGGTCATGCTGGCGCATCAGAAGAACAGTGACGGCAACGGCATCATCCACGACTATATGCTGCGGTATTTCGGCGAGCCTAAGGACTTTGCCTCATTTCTTTATGCAAGTCAGGTTCTGCAGGCAGAAGCGGTGAAGACGGGCACCGAAGACTTCCGGCGTGAGCGGCCTCGCACGATGGGGTCTATCTTCTGGCAGCTCAATGACTGCTGGCCGGTAGCTTCATGGTCGAGCATCGATTACTACGGACGTTGGAAGGCCCTGCAATACTACGCGCGGAGATTCTATGCGCCGGTACTCGTGTCGCCGCACATCGAAGACAAATCGCTCGCGGTGTATGTCGTCTCAGACAAGACACAACCGGAGCAGGGGCAGCTTCATCTGCGGATTATGACCTTTTCGGGCCACGTTATTCGAGAGATTATGCAACCTGTGATCATTAGCCCTCTTGCGTCTAAGGTATATCTGCGCGTGCCGTTCACGGAGCTTGGGAGCAACGGCCCGGACGACCTGACGACAGCTTTTGGCGCCGTCGATCTTACCGTGGATAATCAAAAGGTGTCGTCAAACGTCGTCTTCTTTTTGCCGGACAAGCAGCTTCACCTGCCACAGGTTTCGGTGAATGCTGAAATCGCGCAGGCCGGCGATGGATTCGATGTAAAGCTCAGTTCACCGGCGTTTGCGCGGGATGTCTATGTGTCCTTTGGCGATGCGGATGTCCGGTTTTCAGATAACTATTTTGACCTTTTGTCGAATGAACCGGTAACGATTCACGTTACCAGCCAGTCGAGCCTGGAAGATCTCAGACGGCAGATGAAAGTCGTTTCTCTAGTGGACGCATTTCCTGCGGTGCCCTCCGCAAAATAGATGCTGAGAAACCTGCAATTGGTTGCTGCGCGGGCTCTGATCGAGGGCATTTCTTCAGATGAGTTGGTGGCAGTGATGAGCCTGGATGGCAGTATCGTCGAGTTATCGGCCACCATCTTCGCTGGGCCAAGTATCGCCAGCGAAAGGGCGCGATCAAGCTGCATCTTCTGTTGGATCACGACGGCTAACTGTCCTCGTTCGCGGTAGTGACCGATGGCAAATATCGCGAACTGAAAGTGGCGCGAGACTTGTGTCTGGAAGCAGGTACGATTCTGGCCATCGATCGCGGCTACAACGATTACGCGTGGTTCGCGGAGCTGACGCGGGACGGGGTCTTCTTCGTCACGCGCATGAAGACCAACACGGTTTACACGACGGTCGAGGTGTGCGCGGTTCCGGAAGAGGGCAACGTACTCCGTGACCAGATCGTCTCTCTGCCCGCCCTGGACAAGGATGGCGAGGCGCCGGTCCTGTTCCGGCGGATCGAATACTGGAACGCGGAAAAACAGGACCGCCAGCCGCAAGGCAACTGGCCGAGCAGTTACCCATGCCGCTGATGTGGTAGCCGAGAGTTGGACAGCAGAAGAAATGCAAGCATCCACTTGAAGCCGCAGCGCAGCACTTACACAATTACAACTTGGACAGCAGGATGCCGGGAATCTAAAAGCTCCTCCGGTGACAGTCAACCGTTCAATTCACAGAAAATGCGGTCTTGGACAAGAGCGGGCCGTCATATAGATCTGGAGGCCACATGAATCTGGTTTAAGGTTATTACTGTACACTTACCGGATTTGAATGAGGGGGGACTCCATGTTCAAGAAGGTGGAAGCAATGCTGCCGATCTGGAAGAACTGCTTGACCTGCGTGCTCGCATTTCTGGCGCTGCCGGCAGCTCTCGAAGCGGGAACGGTAACGTCTCTTCATGAAGGGTGGGCGTTGCAATCGGCCTGCAAGATTCAGGCCACGGGCGATTCGATTGCAGCGGAGGGATTCCCAATCGAGGGCTGGTTGAAGACCGCTGTGCCCAGCACAGTGCTGGCCGCGCAGACCGCCGTGGGTCAGGTCCCCGATCCCTACTTCGGTATGAACCTTCGCCAGTTGGCCGGCACCGAGTATCCCATAGGCCAAGATTTTTCCAATCTATCCATGCCGCAGGATAGCCCCTATCACTGTGGCTGGTGGTATCGCAAGGAGTTTGCGGCTCCTAACGCATCCGCGAATGAAGCACGATTCTGGCTGCACTTCGGCGGCATCAATTATCGCGCCGATATTTGGCTCAACGGCCGCAAGATTGAGAGTTCGGCAACCGTTGCCGGAGCGTATCGCACTTATGACTTCGATGTGACCGAATTTCTGAGGCCCGGCAAGACCAACGTACTGGCGGTGGAGACCTTTGCCCCCACTGAAAAGGATTTGGGCATCAATTGGGTGGATTGGAATCCGTGCCCACCGGATAAAGACATGGGCCTGTGGGGCCCCGTCGACCTGGTTGCGACCGGCCCGGTGACAGTGCGATCGCCGTTGGCGGTCACGCACTTTACTGACAGCGCACTCAGCACCGCGGAGTTGACGGTGTATGCCGAGTTGCGCAACGGCAGCGATCACAACGTCAAAGGTCTGGTCGCCGGCTCCGCAGCGGGGATCCATTTTCAGCAAACGGTTGAGCTTTCGGCGCATGAAGACCGGACTGTCGTTTTTTCTCCCGAGCAGTTCTCCCAACTGCGCATGCGCGATCCCAAGCCGTGGTGGCCCTACCAGATGGGTGAGCCGCATCTGGAGCGCCTCTCGATAAGCTTTGCCACTCAAGGGCAGATCACGGATCAGCAAAGCGTGGACTTCGGAATTCGCGAGATTACCTCGGAGTTGACGGCCAACGGAAGCCGTCTTTTCCGCGTCAACGGCAAGCCCCTTCTGATTCGTGGCGCGGGTTGGTCACAGGACATGCTGTTGCGTTCCGATATGAACCGCCTCCGCGACCAGTTCCGCATGGTGCGGGATATGAATCTCAACACTATCCGCCTGGAAGGCAAACTCGAGACCGATGAGTTCTTTCGTTTGGCCGACGAGCAGGGAATCCTGGTAATGTCTGGCTGGTGCTGTTGCGACCACTGGGAGCGCTGGAAGGACTGGACCCCAGAGGACCTGACCATCGCTACAGCCTCGTTGCGCGCGCAAATGCTGCGCCTGCGCCACCACGCAAGCCTGTTGGCTTGGCTGAATGGCAGCGACAATCCTCCCCCCGCCGACGTGGAAAGCGCTTATCTGAAGGTCGAGTCCGAGACACACTGGCCGAACCCCGTGCTTTCATCCGCCACCGGAGCGCACACCACTGTAACTGGTTCCAGCGGCGTCAAGATGACGGGCCCCTATGATTATGTCGCGCCCAGTTATTGGTATGTGGACCAGCACAACGGCGGCGCCTTCGGGTTCAACACTGAGACCAGCCCAGGGCCGGCTATTCCGCTTCTCGCCAGCCGCCGGCGCTTTTTGCCAGATCCGGAGGCATGGCCGCCATCGGCCACATGGAGCTTCCACAATGGTGGCGGAGGATTCGTCAACCTCAAGGTCTTCGATGGGGGCATGGAAGCCATCTACGCCAAACCCCATTCTGCCGCCGAGTATGAGCGCCTGGCGCAAACCATGGAGTACGACTCCGAGCGCGCGATGTTTGAGGCCTACAGCAAGAACAAGTATGTGTCCACGGGTGTGATTCAGTGGATGCTTAACAACGCGTGGCCCTCGATGATCTGGCACCTCTACGACTATTATCTCGACGCCGGAGCCGGATATTTCGCAGTAAAGAAGGCATGTGAACCGCTGCACATCCAGTACTCTTACGACGACGCTTCGATCGTGGTGGTCAACAGCACCTATGAGCCCGTCGCCGGACTTCATGCCAGCGTCCATGTTCATAACCTGGCATGGAGTGAACTCTATAGTGCCGAAACGAGCCTGAATGCAGGCCTCGACAGTGCGCAGCGTGTTTTCTCCTTACCAGAAAGTCTCTATTCAGGTACCGATAGAATCTTCTTTATCGATTTGACTTTGTCCGACGGCTCCGGCCGCGTTCTCAGCCGCAACTTCTATTGGGTGCCCGCCACGCTCACAACCTTCGATTGGGCAAGGACCGACTACACGCACACGCCGGCTGCGCGTCATGAGGATCTGACAGCGCTCACAAGCTTGCCGCCAGCCAAGGTTGTTGCTAGCGCAGATATTGAGAACACACCGCAGGGCCGAGAGCTTCGGCTCCATCTCGACAATCAATCCACGGTACTGGCCTTCCAACTGCGCGCCGCTCTCCGCACCCAGTCCGGCGGTCTCGTCGCACCTGTCTTCTGGTCCGATAACTGGATCGAGCTGGCGCCCGGGGAGTCGCGGACAATGACCGCGTCGTTCCCGGAGAATGACGCCACTCCCATCGTGCAATTCGAAGGCTGGAACGTCGCCCCGCAGGCCATCACGCCCGCCGCGAACAGCACAACACAATAATGAGCGCGAGCCGGTTGTCCGATCGCTATCAGCCGCTCTGCCGCCGCGGCTCCCCTGCCGGCCGCCGGTTAGATCGACCTCAGTCCGTGGACCGCCGGGATGCCGCTTGAAGCGCGATGCCACGTCCCATGATGCGGCGGACGCCGGCCTCCGCCTGGCGATGGTGACCGTGAGGCCTCATTGTTCGTTGGGCTATCGACCACCAGCGCCCGAAGCATGGCAGGCCGAAAGCAAAGCGGGGCATGGAAAAGTAGAAAGCAAAAAGCGCTTTCAACTTTTCCACACCCTCGACTACGGCGGCGAGATGATGAAATCTCTAACTGCGCTACACTAACACACATCCGTTACAAATTAACGGGCAGTCCAGTGTGCCCTTCATGCCGCTCTGAACAGCTTCCGGTCTGACGGATGGGATGATCGACAGCTGGTCGGAAATCCAACTACTTGACCGCGCTGAGCTCAGCCTCGGCGTACTCGTTGATGTCGAGCACAGGCACATCGACGCCGCTGGGGAACTTTTCTGCCTGTTCTACGATCTTGATGGCGCTCGCCATTCCGATACCGAACCGCTCCACGCCGAGCGCGTACATCTTGACGAGCGTATCCAAATCGCGAACACCGCCGGCTGCCTTCACCTTGCAGTGGTCGCCGACGGTCTTCTTCATGAGTGCGACATGGTGCAACGTTGTCGGAGCGGCCTGGAAACCCGTACCGCTCTTGACATAGTCGCATCCGCAGTCCCTGACAATCTCGCTCGCTTTGACGATCTGTTCGTCGGTGAGCAGCATCGCTTCGATAATTACCTTCAGCGAGAAGCCTCGGGCGGTTTTGCGCACAGCCATGATGTCATCGTGGACCCGTTCATAAAAGCCACTCTTCAGATATCCCACGTTCATGACCATATCGATCTGGTCCGCGCCGAGACTCATGAAGTAAATGGCCTGCTGCACTTTGTTTTCGGTGGTCTC
>Ga0181517_10000165_pt1 | contig 93885 bp, 73 predicted proteins | sample PEATcosm2014_Bin_31_FD_119748 | JGI IMG/M metagenome (GOLD analysis project Ga0181517, IMG submission 119748) | Peatland microbial communities from MTU Mesocosm Facility, Houghton, MI, USA - PEATcosm2014_Bin01_30_metaG | ecosystem: Environmental > Terrestrial > Soil > Wetlands > Peat | place... | reverse complement strand
GCCTCGGAGTGGTTTAGTAGCGAAAACGCAGAACAGTGAAAACAAACACAACTAATCTAGCAGAGCCTGAAAACCTAACTTAATTTCTGCGTTTTCCTGTCCAAAGGACGGGGTCCACCACAGGGTAGCGCTTCAGAGGGAAACTAGCGTGGTTGAGGCGCGCCGTCAGGCGGCAGCGTAGCCTCCGACCGGACTGTCCTATTCCAGAACAGTGTTTTCCAAGTATTGGACACTCCCTTGAGACACAAGAGGGGAGGGCGGAGTACGGACAGGGTCGGGCAAGACCGGCGGGAGCCGTCGCAGTTGGAGGTTGATTAAGACGGTGCAGGTCAGCTAGTATGGGAGTGCGGTTAGCCGCCGGCAATACGTGAACGATAAATGTAATAATAGAATAAATCCGCCGGTGGCTTCGTTCACGCCGCAACGACAGAAAGGTTCCATTATGAAGATACGAACGCCCCGAAGGGGGGGCTTCACACTGGTGGAGATCATGATCGTAGTAGCCATCATCGGGATGCTGGCAGCGATTGCGATTCCCAACTTTGTGAAGGCCCGCACGACGGCGCAAAAGAATGCTTGCATCAACAACTTACGTCAACTCGACGGAGCGGTGCAGCAGTTTGCGTTGGAGAACAAGAAAGCGGCCGGCGACCCGGTAACCCTGAATGACTGCAAGCCATACCTCAGGAACTCGGTGGTGTGTCCGGCCGGCGGTTCGACGCCGGAGGACAGCTACCAGGTGACCGATTGTCAGACTCCGCCCAACTGCATCACCAAGGGCGGTGGCGCGGCCAACGGCCACACCTTGCCGCCTTGAGCACGGATCGCTTGCCTTCAAAGGCCCGGGAAGAGATTCCCGGGCCTTTTTGTTTACGTGGCCGGGGAGCCCCTCGAAGCCGAGTCCCAAAAATTGGCACTCGACCTGCTAAACCCGTAGTGCGGTCAATGATGGGCAATGTAGTGAACAAAACAGCAATGGTAAAACCCGCCCATCGTGAAGTTCACGCCGCACATTGAAAGGCACAAAGTAGTATGAAGACAAACACATCACGCAGGTCGGCATTCACCCTGGTAGAAATCATGATCGTGGTGGCCATCATCGGCTTGCTGGCAGCGATCGCGATCCCGAATTTCGTGCGCGCTCGCACCACCTCGCAGACCAACGCCTGCATCAACAACCTGCGTCAGATTGACGGCGCGGTGCAGCAATGGGCTTTGGAAAACCAGAAGACCGCCAGCGCGACCGTTGTTCAGGCCAGCTTGAACAAATACCTGGGCCGCGGCGCTGCCGGCACCTGGCCGACCTGCCCCGCGGGCGGCACCTATGCTGTGACCACGGTCGCAACCAAGCCGAGTTGCACCATCGCCAATCACGTGCTTCCGAACTAAACGATTGTCCTGTTAACAGGCAAGCGTCCTGTTGATGGTCACTTTTTTCCAAAGGCTTGGGCAGATCCAGGCCTTTTTTCTTTGGCAAACGAACTGCTTAGGGATAGTCGCGGGCGACACACGACAGGGAAAGTACTAATACATAAAACATAATCCACAAAAGGCCGGTCCTCGGGGCCGGAACAAGGAAAGGCATCAGCAAGACAGTATGAAGACAAATACCTCACGCAAATCCGCATTCACCCTAGTTGAGATCATGATCGTCGTGGCCATCATTGGCCTGTTGGCGGCGATAGCAATCCCTAACTTCGTGCGGGCACGCACGACCTCGCAGACCAACGCCTGCATCAACAACCTGCGCCAGCTTGATGGCGCGGTGCAACAATGGGCGCTGGAAAACAAGCAAACCGGCAGCGCCACGGTGACCCAAAGCGACTGCACGCCCTATTTGGGCCGCGGCACGGCCGGCACCTGGCCTACTTGTCCGGCGGGCGGCACCTATACGGTCACTTCAGTGAATGTGAAGCCGACCTGCACCATCGCCAATCACGCTTTGCCGAACTAAACGATTGTCCCGTTAACAGGCAATTGTCCTGTTAATAACGATCTTTTCAGAGGCTTGGTTGTAAAACCAAGCCTTTTTTGTTGCGTCTTGCTGGCATCGAGTTTGCTCAAGAATCCCTGTGCGGCAGCAACAGGCAATACGTGAACAAACCTACTGCACTTATCATAATAACCCGCCGGTTGCTACGTTCACGCCGCCATGAAAGAAAGGTTCCGTTATGAGAATTCACTCCTCCCGCCGCGGCGGCTTCACCCTGGTGGAAATGATGATCGTCGTAGCCATCATCGGATTGCTGGCAGGGATTGCCATCCCCAACTTCGTCAAGGCGCGCTCGACCTCCCAGTCCAATGCCTGCATCAACAACCTGCGGCAACTGGATGGGGCAGTTCAGGAATTCGCCCTCGAGAATAACCGGAGCGCCAGCGCCGCCGTCACCTCAGCCAACGTCCTGCCTTACCTGGGGCGCACCGGTGGCGTCTGGCCGACCTGTCCGGCCAGCGGAGTCTATGGCATCACCACGGTGGCCCAGAAGCCGACCTGCTCCCTGAGCGCGATCGGCCACGTGCTTTCGTTCTGAGAAGCCGTTCCAAAGCGGCCTCTTTGCCTGGCGGGGACCGACCTTCGCAAGGGAGAGATTCTGGGAACTTTGGAGGTTTTCCTCTCCGGGCTATGGCCGCGGCCCCGCCTTGCCGGGATAGGCCCTAAAGGCGGTCCTCGTTCTCGCCGATAGTACGGAACGGATAAGCGGCGTCCCGTCTCCGGTGTCCCCGCAAAGGGTATTGTGGAAGCGCCGGGACTGAATATACTGAGGCGCGGCAAAGCAGCTTTTTGGATACATGGCAACGATCGTTGAAACCAGGAATCTGAGGGTCGAGTACCGGGCGCAGGACTCGGGCACAGGCAAGAAGGTTGCCCTTAAGGGCCTGAATTTGAAAGTCGAGGCGGGCGAGGTGTTCGGCTTTCTGGGGCCCAACGGCGCCGGCAAGACCACCACCATGAACGTGCTGCTGGGGTTCGTGAACGCGACGGACGGGGCGGCGTTCCTTTTCGGAGTCGACGTGCGGGAGCCAATCGCGCGGCAGCGGATTGGGTACCTCCCGGAGTTGACGTATTATTACAAATTCCTGACGGCTGAGGAGCTGCTGCGGTTTTACGCGCGAATCTTCGGCATTCCCCGCGCCCAGGCCGACCGCCGCATCGATCAACTGCTCAAGTTAGTGGAGTTGGAGCCGGCCCGCCGCCGGCCCATCAAGAGCTATTCCAAGGGCATGCAGCAGCGCGTCGGGCTGGCACAGGCGCTCATCAACAACCCCGATCTGCTGATTCTGGACGAGCCGACCAGCGGGCTGGACCCGCTGGGGCGGATGAAAGTGCGCGAGATCATCCAGCGCTTGAAGCAGGAGGGCAAGACGGTTTTCTTCTCGTCGCACGAGCTGGGCGAGGTTGAGACGGTGTGCGACCGGGTGGCGATCATCAACCAGGGCGAGCTGAATGTGGAAGGCCGGGTCGCCGACCTGGTGGCCCGGCATCACGCCAATCTCGAACAGATCTTTCTCAACATCATCGGCTATCAACCGCAACCGGCAGTATGAACATTGTCATGGCCCTGGCGGGCGTTGTCATCAAGGAAATGTATCGGCGCAAGGACTTCTATGTCCTGTTTGTCCTTACCGTCGTCATGACGCTGCTGATGTGGGGGATGAACTTTTTCGACGACACCATGATAGTCGGACACATCAAGGAGATCGCATTGCTCTTGATTTGGATCTCGGCGCTGGTGATTGCCATCGGGACGGCGGCGCGTCAAATCCCGGCCGAGCGCGAGGCACGAACCATCTTCCCGCTGTTGGCCAAGCCTGTTTCCCGGGGCCAGGTGATGCTCGGCAAATTCATCGGCTGCTGGCTGGCTTGCGGCCTGGCGCTGGCGGTTTTTTACGTTTTCTTCGGCGTTCTCAGCGGCTCTCGCGAGCACCTCTGGCCGGTGCTGCAATGGCTCAAGGTTTTCTCCCTGCAATGGGCGATGCTGGGCATCGTGGTGAGCCTGGTCCTGTTGGGGTCGGTCGTCTTTTCCGCACCTTCGGCCAACGCCACGATCTGTTTTGTGGTGGTGCTGGGGATTCTTTTGCTGGGCGGCCATCTCAACCACGTGGCGGCGCAGCAGCCCCAGCCGCTCGGCACGGTGATCTATGCCGTCTATTTTCTCATCCCGCACCTCGAATGGTACGATGTGCGTGACCTGATTATCTACGATCAGAATTGGCTCCGATGGGTCGACTGCGGCCTGGCGGTCCTTTATGCCGCCGTTTACTCGGGGCTGTTGCTGGTGGCTGCCTGGCTGGTGTTTCGCCGCAAGGCTCTCAACACATGAATGCGGGGGGCCATCCTGGGAATGCCGGCGAGGCTGCCGTCTCCGGATCCGCGCATCCCGGAGGCGCGGCGGGGCAAGCGGGCGACAGGGTTGCAGCCTCGCCTGTCGACACCGGCTTGGCCCTGGGCGGGAGGCCGCCTCCTTCGACTTTCCGCCGCTTTGCTCTTGGCGCATGGACCCCGTATCTTGCCCTGCTATTGCTGGGCGCCGCGGCTTTCAGCCTGGCAACCCTGCTCCAGCCGCGCGCCGTGCAATGGAGCCGCAGCGGCCAGTCCGGCGGCGTCCTCAAGCTGCTGCTGGGAGACGGACGGCGGATGTTCGCCAACCATTTCTTCACCAAAGCCGACGTGACATTTCACAGCGGCTATTATCCGACCATATTCGATCAGCAGCAGGCGCCCAAGGACAGCCGCCACATGACGGCTGAAGAGGGCAGTCCGGTGGACGAGGAGCACGACAAAGCGATGAACTTCCTCGGGCCGCCCCGTGACTGGATCGAGCGGTTCGGGCGCCATTTTTTCATCACCGAGCATACCCACCTCCAGGGGGGGCGCGAACGGGAGATTCTTCCCTGGCTGAAGCTCTCGGCGGAATTGGACCCGCAACGCGTCGATACCTACACCGTTGCGGCCTACTGGCTCGTCCGACTCGGAAAGGTGGATGAAGCGGAGGCTTTTCTGCGCGACGGGCTGCGCGCCAACCCCAGCAGCTATGAAATACTGTTCGAGCTGGGCCGGCTTTACGAGGAAAAGCGCCACGATCCGACTCGCGCCCGGAATTTATGGCGGCTGGCCATGCGGCGCTGGCGCGAGCAGGAGCCGGGCAAGAAGGATCCGGACAATGTGGCGCTGGACGAGATCGCAACGCGGCTGGCGCATCTCGAGGCGGAGCAGGGGAACTTGCAGCAGGCGATTGACTATCTCGAACAGGCCAAGAAAGTCTCCCCATCTCCTTCCTTCGTCCAGCAAGAGATTGATGAGTTGAAGGGGCGGGTTAAGGCGTTAGAGCGTTAGAGCGTTAGAACGTTAGAACGTAGCAGGATAGCCAATAGCCAATAGCCAATAGGCGAAAACCAAGGTTTTCGCAAGTTGGCCTGGGGGCGAATTACGGGGCCTTCGGAGCGGCGGCGCTGTTCGTCCCTGGTTGCAGGCGGCCGATCCAAAGGTCCCGCAGCGCATAACACCATTCCATATTCGGGATGTCGGGAACCCCGGCGGTCGGCCGGATAATCAGCCGGTCGTTGGGGCGCATTTTCCTCACCCATAAACCGAAGGCGCGGCAATCGCCATGATTCCATTGGAATTTGCGCAGCACATCCAGATCTTCGGGCTGCATGAGCGCCGGCTCGAACCCCAGCACGTAGCGCCATGGGGCGGTCGGATTCCTGAAGAAGGTTTCGTAGAACACCAACATGTCCGCGCAATAAATGATGCCGTCGTTGCCCGGCAGCCAGCCGGCGAGTTCCGGATTCTGGGGCGTGAGATACTCGTTGGTCAGGTTCGATGTCCACCGGCTGTCGCGATCGGCTGTGGCGGCTAGAAACAATGCCAGGCTCAGGCCGGCAGCCAGCACGGCGCGTTTGCCCGACTCAAAGGAGATAGAACGCTCGAATTCCTCTTGCAGCTCGAGCGCCAGCCAAAGCAGGAGCGCCGGCAGCCCCCAATCGATCCAAAAGCGTACCACGGCCAAACCCAAAACCCACCCGAGCACTCCGGTCATGAAAATCGGGTTAAGCAGCTCTCGCGCCTTCCAGTTTGGCAAACGCGAACGCCACAGAAGCATCGCCGCAACCGCCAGCACCACCAGGCAGCTCGCGTCGGAGGGCTGGAATTCGCCAACCAACTGCCGCGTGACGAGGTGGGTCCCAAACGCGCCAAACAGCAGTTGGAGCGACTGGTGGAGGAACTGCCAGGGATGGCCGGTGAAGGAGGCGCCGATGAAACTGCCGGCCAGCCAGGATCCCCCGAACCAGAGCGCCTGGCGCCAGCGGCCGGTCAGCAGGATGGCCGCGCCGGGCAGGGCGAACAAATAGAACGACCCGTGAATCCAGGCGGCCGCGGCCAGCAGACCGATTGTCAACGCCAGTTCCCAAAGCCTCGGACGCCTGCCCTCCACACGCGACCAAACCGGCAGGAGTGTTAGCAGGATCGCCATGGAGAGAAGAAAGGGCCGGCCCAGCATCAGCCGCATCATGAAATCCGGCATCAGCAACACCCCCGCCAGCAACGCGGCCAGCCAGGCTTCCGGCCGTCTCAGCCACAGCGCTCCCACCAGCCAGACCAGAACCGCCATGCCGAACACCGGCAACACTACCAGCCTCTCGATGCCGCATTCTTGCCAGCGGTATAACGCCCCCAAAAGCGCGTGCCAGCCCGGATGCAGATCCATGGCGAAGTCGGGCCGCATTACCAGAATCTCCTGCCAGGATTTGCCCGACACCACCTTGGCCGCGTGTCGCATTGCGTCATCCACGGGCAAAAAGCCGTAGCCCACGATTGTTCCCGGAATACAGACAATCGTAAGAACCACGATGACCCACACACCCAAGGGAATCCAGCGCCTGGTTTCGGTCGAAGCCATACGTCACCACTTATAACCGGCGCTGTAGCGGAGGAAAATCAAAAACGCGCCAGGCCCCAAGGGATCGGCCTGATTCGCCCCAAATCCGCGCGTAAGGGACGGCATCCGAGGGGGTGTGGGAGCGGAGACGCCTATAACCACGAAATGCGAAAACACGCGGAAGAAGGCCGTTTTTCGCCTGTTGAGTGGTCCTGCCTCCCATGTCTTGCGCGAGCGCGGTTTTGGGTTCGCCCGAATCTATTGCTTTGAGCTCGGTAAATGAGTATTCTGCCGGAGCCACAAGCTATGCGCAACGAAAACGGCTAGGAAAACTGTGAATCAGGCGGACCATTACATCGATCGAGTGCAGCATCTGCCGCCGGCACCGAGGATTATCACGCAGCTCCTCGGTCTGTTCCACGACCCTGACGGTGAAATCGACCGCGTGGTCGAGCTCATCAGCCACGACCCGGGCCTGACGGCCGAGATGCTGAAGAGGTGCAACAGCGCCTGTTTTGGCGGCGGCCGGCCAACCGCGAGCATCTCTGAGGCCGTGGGCCGGCTGGGATTTAACGAAGTATATTCCGTGGTTGTGGCGCTGACGGGTTCGCGCGTGCTCGCGATGAACCGCACCGGCGGCATTCCGGATCCCGGCTGGCTGTGGAAACATTCGGTCACGAGCGCGGTCGCGGCGGGCACCTTGGCCAGGTGGGTGCATGAACCTGAGGCGGAGGCATTCACTGCGGGGTTGCTGCATGATTTGGGCAAACAGGTCCTTGCTTCGACCGAGCCAGTCGCCTACGCCGAGGTGATCCGCAATTCGGGTGTCTGCGGCTTGGCGCTGACCAAAGCGGAAGAAGCCGCTTTTGGTGTGACTCACGCCCAGGTGGGCGCGCGTCTGCTGTCGCGATGGGGTCTGCCGCCCGGAATTGCTCACGCTGTCGTGCAGCATCATCATGAGCCGGCCGCGGCAACGCCCTCGGAGGAGAGGCTGGCTGTGCTCGTCTATCTGGCCAACGAGGCGGCTCATTGCCTGGCAGGCGAGATCCCCATTGGGACAGAGCTGTCACCGGGCCAGATATGCGCACTGAATGGCATCCGCGCCGCTCCCGACCAGTTCCCCGAAATCCTGGACCAGGTCCGGGACGGAGTTCAGCGGCTCGAGAGGTTGCTGGGATTCAAAGTGTGAGCGCGAGCCTCTTCACCAGCACCTTGGAGCGCCGGCCGCTTTGGTCGTAGCGCTCGCGGCGGGCGGGCGGGAGGTCGTCGGGAGAGCCTTCGGAAAAGCCGCCTTTGGATTGGAAATAGGTGAAGGCCTGGGTGGAGAGGGTGATCAGGGTGGTCAGGCCGGTGTCGCGAGCTCTGGTTTCGATGAACTGGATGAGCTTGCGGCCGATGCCCTGGTTTTCGTGCGAGGGGCTCACGTAAAGAAACGCCAGCTCTCCTTTGTGTTGCTCCGGATATATGTGCAGCGCCACGCAGGCAACCGGGTTTTTGTCGATCTCGAAGATATAGTAATCCGCAAGCTGCTTTTCGATTTCCGAGCGGGTGCGCTTGACCAGCTCCTCGGAGGCCACGGACGGTTTCGTGAGGTTGAGGATGCTGCGGATGTCCTTCTTTTTGGCGCGGCGGATCTGCTGAAACTCGTTGCCGTAGATGAGGGTCCCGACCCCTTCATTGGTGAACACCTCCGCCAGCAACCCTTCCTCGAGGGCGCCGTTGATGACGTGAACGCGCGGGACGCCGGCTTTGCAGGCCGCGGCGGCATGAAGCGCTTTGGAGAGCATCTCCGGATGAATGTCGGTTTTCTGCAACGCCAGCACCGACTCCAGGTCCGCGACTGGCATTTGCCGGATGACCTGGCTTCTTACCGTGATGCCGTCGTGGGGGGTAATGAACATCAGTTTGGCGGCCTTGAGCGCTTCGGCCACGGCGAGCGCAACCCCGTCTGAGTTGACGCGGTAGGTCTTGCCGTCGCCATCAAAGCCGAGCGGCGGCAGCACCGGCAGGATGCCGTTGGCCAGCAGCGTCTGGCATAGATCGACATCCACGCGCTCAACTTTCCCCGTGAAGCGCTGATCCACCCCGTGGAGGATTCCCATCGGATGGGCGATGATGGCGTTGGGGCAGGCGGCCCGGAGGTCGTTGGCCGAGAGGCCCTCCAGAATCTCGTGCGTCAGCCGGTTGGCCGCCGTCAGCGCCAGCTTGAGCGTCGGCTCATCGGTAATGCCGCTGCCGTCGAGGTTGGATGGCGCGATGCCTTGCTCGGACGCCAGCGTGCCGATCTGCTCGGACGCTCCGTGGACCAGCACCACGCGGATGTTGAGCGATCGCAGCACGGCGATGTCCATCAGGATGTTCGCGAAATTCTCGTGGGTGACGATAGCCCCGTCGACGCTGATGACAAACGTCTTCTCCCGGAATTGGGGGACGTATTGGAGGATGCCCCGCAGGTCGGTTAGTTTCACGTTAGGTTCCTCAATAGGTTCAGGCAGAGCGAGGGGCCATGGGTCATCGCCGCAGCTTCAGGAAGTTGGTCAGGATCTGCCGCCCGTTTTCTGTCAGGATGCTCTCCGGGTGGAACTGCACGCCCCAGATAGGCAGTTCCTTGTGCCTGACTCCCATGACCTCGCCCTCGTCGGTTTCGGCGGTGATTTCCAGGCAGGCCGGCATGGAGCTGCGCTCGATAACCAGCGAATGATAGCGCGTGGCGGCGAAAGGGCTGGGCATGCCTTCGAACAAATCCCGGCCGTTATGCTTTATTGGCGAGGTTTTGCCGTGCATCATCCGATAATTGACGATCACGTTCCCGCCAAAGACGTGGCCGATGCATTGATGTCCCAGGCAGACGCCCAGGGTTGGGATCTCCGGACTGAAGGTGCGGATGATTTCATTGGAGAGGCCCGATTCCCGGGGCGAGCAGGGACCGGGCGAAATCAGGATGCGGTCCGGCTTGAGCGCGCGGATTTGGTCCAGGGTGATCCGGTCGTTGCGATGGACCGCCATCGGCACCTGCATCTCGCCCAGGTACTGGACCAGGTTGTAGGTGAAGGAATCGTAGTTATCGATAACCAGCAACATTGGAAGGCAGTGTCGGGTGATGCGGCCTGAGTGTCAAGAGGCCGATTGGGAAGGCCGACGGTGCGCGGGGAGTGCATACGCAGCTTGGGATTCGGGTGACGAATATCGTCCGAGCTTCCCGGCGGCAGGGCGCGGCCCGGTAGCGCGACTTCCCGTATTGCAATCCCCGATGAACCGGGTGCAGGGTTTTCTCGGGGCAGGGCATGTCTGCACCGTGATGGGCTACCGCGAATACGGGGCGATCGTGGCCCGCCTGTTGAGCATTGAACATTGAACATTGAGCATTGAGCATTGAGCATTGAGCATTGAGCATTGAGCATTGAGCATTGACCGACCGTTTCAAAGTTGAAGGACCCTAAGTACTCCGTAAATCAAGATCCTTCGCGCCCTACTCCAAGGATGTGCCGCAAAAAACTTCGTTTACGGAGTACTAAGCGGCGAACAGCTCAGCGATCGCGACCTTAAACTCCGGCAGCAGCTTTTCTGTCAGCACGTCGCGCCCCGCCAGGATTCCTTTGAGGACCATCCCGTGCTGGGTGGCGTGATAGACCTCCACATTGTCGTAGCGCGGATCAATGATCCAGAGCCGCGGCAGTCTCAACTCCTCGTAGATCTGCTTCTTGATCACCGTGTCCGGACGATGGTCTACGGAATCGACAATTTCCGCCGCCAGCCAAAGTTTCCCCGTGGCGGCAGTGATCAGGGATAAGTCCGGGCGGAGGGCGCATTCCGCGGATGGCCGGACTTCCGATCGGGGCGCCAGCAGGCGCGCGCTGGCCAAATTGGCCAGACTGGCCTGCACGTGCTGATGCAATCGAGCGCAGATGCGCTCGTGCCGCGCGCCGGGAGCGCAGCGGACGATTGGCGACCCGCTCAAAGTTTCAGCGTAGGGGTGACTCACTGCTTCCGCAGCACCTTACCCAGGAACCTTCCCGTATGCGAGCGCTTAATGCGGGCGATCTGCTCGGGTGTCCCCTGGGCAACGATTCGACCGCCGCCCAGGCCACCTTCAGGCCCCAGGTCGATGACCCAATCGGCTTCCGCAATCAGGTCCAGGTTGTGTTCGATGACGATCACCGAATGGCCGGCATCGACCAGGCGCTGGAGCACCTCGACGAGCCGCTGCACGTCGGCCATGTGAAGGCCAATCGTTGGCTCCTCCAGAATGAAGAGATTGTGTTTGGGCAGACGGCCGTTGGGGGTCGGCGGAGTCTCCGCCGAGGGTTGTTCATCGGCGGTCGATCCTGGGCTTCTAGGCAGTCCGGCCAGCAGATGGGTGACCAGTTTGACGCGTTGGGCTTCGCCACCGCTGAGAGTGGGACTGGTCTGGCCGAGTTTGAGGTAGCCAAGCCCGGTGTCGCAGAGGGCTTGGAGGGGACGCTTGATCCGTGGCAAAGAGGTGAAGAACTCCATGGCCTCCTCCACCGAGAGATCGAGCACCTGGGCGATGTTCTTGCCATGGTATTGGATATCGAGCGTTTCGCGGTTGAAGCGGCAGCCGCCGCAGACTTCACAGCGAACGAAAGCGGGAGGCAGGAAACTCATCTCGAGCTTGACGTTGCCCGCCCCCTCGCAGGTGGGACAGCGTCCTTGCGGGGAGTTAAACGAAAAGCGTCCGGGCTGATACCCGCGCAGCCGCGCCTCGGGCACCTGCGCAAAAAGCTGCCGAATGTCGTTGAAGAACCCGGTGTAGGTGGCCGGCACGGAGCGGGGGGTGCGGCCGATCGGAGATTGATCCACCTCGTACACGGCGTGGATGGATTCGAAGCCGGCGAGGGAAGAGGTGGAGCGTGCAGCGTGGCCGTCTCCGCTTCGCTTCGACGGGCCATGGAGCGTGGAGCGTGACTTGAGGGCGTCCGTGAGCGCGGGGAGCAGACATTCGCGGATGAGCGTGCTTTTGCCCGAGCCGCTCACCCCCGTGACCAGCACCAGCCGTCCCAGGGGGAAGTGGACCGTCAGGTCTTTCAAGTTGTTCTTGCCGGCATGGACGAGAGTCAGCCAGGTGGACGCGAGGCCGCCGGTTGCGCCGCGCTGGCCGGACGGAGTTGCAAGCTTCACCGGCCGTCGTTTTCCGCGAGCCGGGAAGCTCTTGTGGGCTCGCAGGCATTTGCCGGTGACGGATTCAGGATGCCGCAGGAGCTCGGCCAGCGTGCCCGCGGCGACAAGTTCGCCGCCATGCACACCGGCGCCGGGGCCGAGATCGATTATGTAATCCGCCCGGCGCATCGTTTCTTCATCGTGTTCGACGACGAGCACCGAATTGCCGCGAGCCTTAAGTTTTTCCAGAGCGGCCAGCAACTGCTGGTTGTCACGAGCGTGCAGCCCGATGGTCGGTTCGTCCAGGATGTAGAGGACGCCGCTGAGATTGGAGCCGAGCTGGGCCGCCAGCCGGATGCGCTGGCTCTCGCCGCCTGAGAGGGTCGGCACGCCGCGGCCCAATTGCATGTAGCCCAGGCCAACCTCGCAGAGGAACCTCAGGCGCTCGCGGATCTCGGGCAGAATGTCCCGGGCGATGGTTGCCGCGCGCCCCGAAAACTTGAGATGGCGGAAAAAGCCGTAGGCCGTTTCGACCGCCATCTGCGAAAAGGAATCGATGGTGGGAAAATCCGAGGATCGATGGTTGGGGGCAGAAAGCGGTAGGCGGACGGCGCGCGCGACGGGGTTGATGCGGGCGCCCTGGCACTCGGGGCACAGTTCGCGGCTCCCTTCCTGCCAGCTAAACCACGATTCCTCGATGTCATCGGCCCGGGCGCCGCGCTCCACGTCGGGCAGGTAGAACAGTTCACCAAAGCCGCGGCAGCGGGGACACCAGCCCTGGGGCGAGTTGTAGCTGAAGTCCTTTGGGTCCAGCGCCTCGAACGAGCGACCGCACTTCGGGCAGGACCGCTCGGTCGAGTGTGCCGAAACCTCCCCGGCATCGTCGAGCGCCAGCAGCATCCCGTTGCCCAGCTTGAGGGTTTCATCGATCAAGGGTTGCGCAGGCGCGGATCGCGGACGCTTCGTTTGCGTGTTGGTCTGTGGAGATTCGTGGGCAGGGCTTCCGTCCTTCTGGCCGGGCATGGCATGAAATCCGGCCCCGATCCGGCCGGTGACGATCTCAACGTCATGTTCGCGGAACCGATCCAGCCGGAGCCGTTCGCTGGTGGGGTAGAGCTTCCCGTCGGCGCGAACTTCCGCGTATCCGTGTTTGGCCGCCCATTCCGCGACGTCGGTATGAAAGCCCTTTCGGTTTTTTACCACCGGCGCCAGCAGTTGCAACTCTCCGCGGTTGCGCTGTTCGCTTCGCAGCCGCCGGCCCAGTTCATCCCGCGTCTGCGCTTCAACCGGGATCCCGCAATCGGGGCAATACTGAGTGCCCAGCCGGGCGAACAGGAGGCGGATGAAATGGTAAACCTCGGTCACCGTCGCGACTGTACTTTTCCCCCCGCCGCGACTGGTGCGTTGCTCGATGCTGACGGTCGGGGGGATGCCGGTGATGAGATCCACGTCCGGCCGGGCCAGTTGCTCGACGAATTGCCGGGCATAGACGTTCATGGAATCCAGAAATCGGCGCTGGCCTTCGGCAAAGAGCAGGTCGAAGGCCAGCGTGCTCTTGCCCGAACCGCTCACGCCGGTGACGACAATAAACCGGTCCCGCGGCACCGTCAGCGAGAGGTTCTTCAAGTTATGCTCTCGCGCGCCGTAAATTGCGATTTCCGAATCCGGAGTTTTGACAGGATTAACAGGATTAACGGGATTTGCAGAAGAGGCGCTGGCTGGCTCTGGAAAATGAGTAAGCTTCATTTGAGAATTTACGGGACGCGAGTATCGGCTTCCAGGGCTCGCCCGGTGTGGCTGACGGGGCATTGGGCGATTTCTTCGGGGGAACCTTCGGCCACAACCCGGCCGCCTTGATCGCCGGCATCCGGGCCCAGATCGATCACCCAGTCCGCGCACTTAATCACCTCCAGGTTGTGCTCGATCACGACCACCGAATGGCCGGCATCGACCAACCGCTGGAAGACCTTCAGCAACACACGGATATCATCGAAGTGCAGGCCGGTCGTGGGCTCGTCGAAAAGGAAGAGGGTGGGGCGGAACGGCTTCGAAGGGGCGCTGCGACCCGGCGGTCCGGCGGACTCAGGGGACGATCCGGACGGAGTCTGATCGACCTCGGCAAGCTCGCGGACCAGTTTGAGCCGCTGGCTCTCGCCGCCGGAGAGCGTATTGATCGGCTGGCCCAGCTTGAGATAGCCCAGCCCGACTTCCTGCAACAACTTGAGGCTTCCAACCGCCCGTCGCGCCGGGCGGGAATCGGCGAAGCCGGCGAGAAAGTCGATTGCCTCGTCGACGGTTGCTTCGAGAAGGTCGGCGATGGAGAAAGAACGTGGGGCGTGGCCGTCTTCGCTTCGCTTCGACGCGCCGAGGAGCGTAGCCGTCTCCGCTTCGCTTCGACGCGCCGAGGAGCGTGGAGCGTGGAAAGTCTGCCGGGGTTCTTGGTTCCCATTGCCTATGGTCCGGCTGGGGATTTTGACTTCGAGGATGTGGGCGCGGTAGCGGCGGCCGTTGCAGTCGGGGCAGCGGATGAAGACGTCGCTGAGGAACTGCATTTCGATTTTTTCAAAGCCGGCTCCCCGACAGCGTTCGCACTGTCCCTGGGCGGAATTGAAGCTGAAGGCGCTGGCGTTAAGCCCGCGCTGTTTGGCGGGATCGGACTGGGCATAGAACTCGCGAATCTCATCAAACGCTCCGATATACACCGCGGGATTGGATCGCGGTGTTTTTCCGAGAATCGATTGGTCCACCAGGATGACGCGTCCCAGGCGCTCGGAGCCAGTCACCAGGGTCGAGGACCGAGGGCTGACGGCTTGCTCCGGTTCGCCGTTTTTGTCGTTGTCGTCCTTTTCTTCGACAGCCAGCCGATCCGAGGCTTTGGTCTCGCGCGACTCCGATTTGAGCCGGGCAGCGAGCGTCGGCAGCAACACCTCCCTGACCAGGGTCGTCTTGCCCGATCCGCTCACCCCGGTCACGCATACAAATCTCGCCAGGGGAATCGTTACGGTCAGGTCTTGCAAGTTGTGCCGGGTGGCATGGGCCAGAACGAGGAAGTGGGGCGACGCGAAGTCCTGCCGGCTAGCCTCTGTAGCGCCGGCGATTGTCCTGCGTCCAGCTTCAGCGGGAAGTTGAGAAAGGCCAGTTCTGTAGGGAGCAGGGGCTTCGTTTAGGCAAAGCGCTTTGGGAGTTGGGGAGGAGCGCCGGTCGGATTTGGAACTGGCGGAGGAGTTCAAATCCCCCTGTCCATGAACCGGACGAGATGGGGGGGGAAGGGCCTCCTCTCCCCGGCCCTCTCCTCCCGAGGAGGAGAGGGGGAAGACAACGGCGTGCGGTTCATGGTGCCATTGCAGGTTTCGGGAACCTGGGGGCTCCCCATGAACCTGCCCCTCACCTCGGCCCTCTTCGAAGCGAACCGGCCGGCGCTTGGGGATCTCGATTTGTTTTCGCCGGCTGAGGTATTGGCCCGTCAAAGATGCTTTGGACTTCAGGATTTCCTCGTAAGTTCCCTGGAAGACCACCTGGCCGCCGGTGGCGCCATGGCCTGGACCGAGATCGACGATTTGATCGGCCGCACGCATCACGCTGGCTTCGTGTTCGACCACGATGACGGTGTTGCCCGCCTGGCGCAACTGCTGGAGGATTCGGACCAATCTTTCGGTATCGCGCGGGTGCAGGCCGACGCTTGGCTCGTCCAGAACAAACAGCGTGTTGACCAGGCGGGTGCCCAGGCAAGTGGTCAGGCTGACGCGCTCGGTTTCCCCGCCGGAAAGCGAGCGGGTCGGCCGGTCCAATGTCAGGTAACCCAGCCCGACCTCCTTGAGATAGCCGAGGCGGGATTGCACTTCGCCAAGGATGAGCCCGAGAGGGTCATTCGGCTGAGCGCGGCGGCCAGCCGCCAGTTCGTTGACGAAGGCGGCCGCATCGCGGATGGGCAGTTGGTAGAAATCAGCGAGGGTCATCCGGGTGGCGGAGCCGTTGTTATTCCGGATGACGAGGTAAAGGAGCGTTTCGGGTTGGAAACGTTGTCCCTGGCAATCGGGGCAGGGGGTATAGGCGCGATAGCGGGAGAGCAGCACGCGCACATGCATCTTATACGACTTGGATTCGAGCCAGCGGAAGTAGCCTTTAATGCCGTACCAGGCGCGAGGCCATTCGAGCGCCGGGTCCTTGCCGTAGCCCGGTTCGCCTTCGACGACGAAGTCCTGCCACTTCTTCGGCAGCTTCTCGAAGGGCACATCCGTGGGCACGCCATGCCGGCGGCACATTCGCATGAGGTCCGCCTGGCACTCGGCCCCCAGGCCGGTCTGCCATGGCTTGACGACGCACTCCTCGAGGGCTTTTGAGCGGTCCGGCAGGGCGCGATCGTAATCGATGCTGATGATGCGGCCGAAGCCGCGGCAAGCCGGGCAGGCTCCGACCGGGTGGTTGAAGCTGAAGAGGGCAGGGGAGGGCTCGTGGTACTCGATGTCGCAGGTGGCGCAGTGGAGGCGGTTTGAAAACAGGCGCGGAGGCAGGACGGAGGACGGAGGCTGGATTTCCCGAATGGCAAGTTTGCCTTTGCCGAAATGATACGCCTGCTCACAAGCCTCGATAAAGCGCGAGCGCGCGGCCGGGCCTGGTTTCAGCCGATCCTGAATGATGGTCAGAGAGGCGGATGGGTGGCGGCCCAGCGCCGGGCCCGCTTCGTCGAGGCGCAGAATCTGCCCGTCCACGAGCAGGCGTTGGTAACCTTGTTTGGAGACCAGGGCGAGAGAGTCCTTCAAGGAGAGCTTCTCCGTCAGCGGCAAATCAAACGTAACCAGCACCTCCGCGACTTCGTTCCTCTCCGTGCCGTTGCTCCGTCGCGGCGGTCCCGCCGCAGCCTCTCCGTTGCCCATTCCGGATACGGCGATCCAAATCATTCGGGGCGAGTCCTTGCGCACCGGCTGACCGCACTGGCGGCAGTGCAATTGGGATATGTGGGGCCAGAGCATCTTCATGTAATCGCAGATCTCGGTCATGGTGCCGACGGTCGAGCGGGTGGTCTTGACCGAGTTGCGCTGTTCGATGGCGATAGCCGGCGGTATTCCTTCGATGCTGTCGGCCTGCGGCTTGTCCATGCGGTCGAAGAACTGCCGCGCGTACGGAGAAAAGGTCTCGATATAACGCCGCTGCCCCTCGGCGAAAAGCGTATCGAAGGCAAGCGAGCTCTTCCCCGAACCGCTCAACCCCGTGATGACAATCAACTGGTTGAGAGGCAGGTTGAGATCGAAGTTCTTTAAGTTGTTGTGGCGAACGCCCCGAAGGCGAATCGCAGACCGCGCGGACGACTTCAACATTACCGGGCCAAGGTAAGGTGGCCCGGCCTTTGTTGCAAGTTGCCTAAGGCGGCGGTAAGAAATTAAGGTGGCAACCTGCCTTGTTCTTTTCCCGCCAAGCTCCCGCCTTCGCTCTGGTGCTCCGGCGCGGCAAGTCGGCGCGGCAAGACGTGCAACGTGGATTCGGGGCAAAAATTTCCGGTTGGCATTTGCGACGGGACGGGCGTTGACCACGCGAAATGCGCGAGAAGGCACGGAAAGACTTTGATCGTGGATAGCTCGGAAAGCGTTGGCCCGCCGCCAGGTTCGCTCTTGGGGTCCAGGACACATGGTTGGCGCGGGTTCATGGTGGGCGAAATTTTTTTTGGTTACCGTAGGTTACCGTAGCTTACCATAGGTGACTATTGGTGACCGGCCGACTACCGAAACGGAGCGTGATGGGAGCCTTGCGGCGAGCTTGTAGGAGCAAAGTCAACGCGGAATTTGACAGTTTTCTCCGGCATTTTGTGTAAGTGGTTGAGCGGCAACGGTCCGAAGTGTGTGTTTTTAAAATATTGGATGGAAATTGTAAAGAAACTGTCAAATTTTGCGGTGACGTTGGGTTGATGCGTTGGAACGTGAAACGTGAAACGTGATGCTTTGGAACGTGAACCCGCGTTCGCCGGGCTTCCACCTTCGCCAAGCCTTCCGCCTCCGCCGAGCCCACGGCGGACAGGACGGTGGACAGGTCGGCGCTTTCCGGTCGTCCGATCCATGGTTTCGAGGTGGGCATTATTGGTTGGCGAGAAAAAAATATTTTGCCATTTATGCCGTCCTTAGGTTGGCACAGGTTGGCACAGGTTGGCGGTGGGTTGGCGTACTGGAACGGCGCCCAATGACCTTTAGCCAGTGAAGGGAAGGACAAATCCCCCTCACCCCACCCTCTCCCAAATGGAGAGGGCACGTGGCGCCGAGGGACCACTGGGGCAAAGTCAACGCGGAATTGCACAGTTTCCTTGGGCATTTTGCGTAAGTGGTTGAGCGGCAACGGCCGGTGGTGTGTGTTTTTTAAATGTGAAGGGGAAAATGTAGAGAAAATGGGCAATTCTGCGGTGACAATGAATTGATGCGTAAAACGTAAAACGTAAAAAAAGGCCGGAGGGGCTGTGCGCGGCGAAGGCGGGAGCAGTGGCTGGCCGCCAGGCCCGCGTTTTCCGGCCCATTTTGCTATGGTATCCATACTGACATTCTCAGGATATACCATTCTGGGTTCCGTGTCAAGGCGGAGCCGCGGATTTTTTTGGCGTCGGCGCCGCATGACGAACCGGCATTCGGATCCGGATTGGCGGGGTGAAGCGGGGGTGGGGGCGATTTGTGGCAAGGCGTCGCGAAGAAATAACTTGAGCATTCTGGCTGGTGCTTTTGCCCACTGGCTTTGTTGCTCGCTCGTTACAGATCCCTATGGATATGCGTCTCGTTCGCGCCTCGCCAGCGGGCAAAACTCCTGCGCCATAATTGCTCAGGTTATTTCTTCGCGACGCCTAATGGATGCCCCGCCGACTTGTCCCGCCGGCCTGTCCGCAGGCCTGGAGTTATGAGGCGAGCAGCGGGAAGGCGCAACGGGGCAATGGGGTTTCTTGGCGGGACGACTGGGCAGAGGAGTTCCGGTACCAGCCGCAACCATTGCTGCGAATGGTGCTAGGGCAACGGTGGTCTTGCCGTTATGGACGGCGACGGAGCCGGCGGCGCGGCGGATTCCCGCCGCGTTTTGGTCCCGGTGCAGCCGCCCACAAGCAGGCCTGTTCTACACAGACAATTTGCGCAAGTAAGTGAGCTTGGCACGGTGGACGGCGCCCTTGCGCTCGACTTCCACCTTATCAACCTGGGGCGAATGGACGAGGAAAACGCGCTCGACTCCTTTGCCGTAGCTGATGCGGCGGACCGTGAACATTTCGTTCAGCCCACGCCCGCGGCGCCCGATGACCACGCCCGAGAAGATCTGGATGCGCTTTTTGCCGCCCTCCACGACCTTGGTATGCACGCGGACCGTATCGCCGACCGCGAAGACCGCGGCCCCCACCTCGCTTATGCTCCCGTTCATTAAGATGGGAACTTTCACAAGGTCAAATTCAAACACGCCTCAAGTCCGAATGTGAATACAGTTTTCGACTAACTTTGACCACCTTGCGCTCGGAGCGCATGGGAGGGGGAGAATACCGTGGGACGGTTTGCCCCGGGTGGCGGCCGTTCGGAGCGGCCTTACCCGGGGCTATTGTCTTCTTGCCCCTCCAGGGCGGCATTCAGGCGCGCTGCACGATAGAAGCGCGGCCATATCCGGCTATGTCGATTTCATGATTGGCGGTGGTTGCATTTGATGGCGAGCGTTAAGAGCCCGTCTCGACAGGGCGGACTCTCACCCGGAGGGCCGAGCTCTGCGAGGCCCGGATATTGGGGACTCGCGGAGCTCGTCCCTCCGGGAGGATGTCGGCGGCCAGCTTGCGGAAGGCGGCGTCCTGGGTGATTTTAGGGGCACCTTATTCCTATATGAACGATGTTCCGGAAGACTTTGTTGAGGCGCTGGAACGCGCCGGACTGGCAGGCTTCTTTGCCGACTGCACCGCGGCGCATCGGAGAGAGTATCTCAAGTGGGTTGCGGAAGCGAAACGCCCGGAAACCAGAAAGGCTCGGATCGCGAAAGCAATGCAGGGCCTTTCCGAAAAGCGCGCCCAGGAGGATGTCCGTCTGAGGAAAACCGCCTGAGCCGCGGTTGGCTTAGTACTCTGTAAACGAAGTTCTTTGAGGCCGGCCTCTCTTTTTTTCCATCCGGTTTGGCGCGCAGAAGGTGGGGCGCACCAAACCGGATGGAAAAAAAGAGAGGGAATTGTTTTTGGGCGCCGTACCTGGGGCGGCGTTTGGCGGACGTGGGAGCGTCAGAGCGTGGAGCGTGGGAGCGTGAACCAGCCTTCGCTCCGTTCTCCGCTGCGCTTCGGCGCGGCAAGTCGGCCTTGCCCCAGGCTAAAATATTTCGTCCCTTCAGGACTCTGGTTTCAGGCTCGCTGCGCTCGCATGGTTGATGGGTTTCGCGCTGGATAGCACTGCGTGACTAGGTAGCCCCGACTCGGTACTCCGCGAATATTGGGGACTCGCGGAGCTCGTCCCTCCGGGGGGATGTTGGCGTCCCGCTTGCGGAAGGCGGCGGCCTGAGTGATTTTAAGGGCACCTTATTCCTATATGAACGATGTTCCGGAAGACTTTGTTGAGGCGTTGGAACGCGCCGGACTGGCAGGCTTCTTTGCCGACTGCACCGCGGCGCATCGGAGAGAGTATCTCAAGTGGGTTGCGGAAGCGAAACGCCCGGAAACCAGAAAAGCTCGGATCGCGAAAGCAATGCAGGGCCTTTCCGAAAAGCGCGCTCAGGAGGATGTCCGCCTGAGGAAAACGGCCTGAGCCGCTGCCTTAGCGCCGGCCGAGAGTGGTAAGGGGCGCGGGGGCTTTCGCGGGGAGGAGTTGGAGGCCGCAGATCATGGGGTCGGCGTAGGTCTGGCCGGAGGCTTCAGTCACGGAGCCGCCGGGCCGGATAAGAATCTCGACATTTTCATCGGCGCCGACTTTGACGTTGCGAAATCTGACGTACTGGCTGCCTTCGACCCAGGTGGTGTTGGTGACCGCGTCGACCTCGTGGGAGGTGGATTTGCGGCCGTAGTAGTGGTTTCCGACGGTCAGCGCATAATCTCCATAGTAGAGCGGGTCGGTGCCGTGGCCGTAGACGTAGACGTCATAGACACCTTCAGGCACCTGGTGGAGGATGACCTGGGAATTGCTGCCATGATCATCCTGGGCGTAGCTATAGGCGTTCAACATGGGTGAATGAACGGCCATGCGCTGGCCGTTGTTCCAGGCGCCGCCAAGGTTAAGGAGTTCCGCCTGGATAGGGCAGGGCTGCCGGTTGGCGAATTTCAGGCCCTTCACGATGTGGGAGTTGTTGAAAGCGACGGCGACGGTGTTCCAGTAATCATTGGCGCAGCCGGCAGCCGCGGGGCCTGATTGGGGGGAGGGATCTTCTTTCCAGGGCCCGAAGTCGATGTTGAATGCCGGCATGGGCAAGGCCATCGGCGGGGGGATGTTGGTTTTGGGCTCGGCAGGGACCGGCGGCGAGGTCAGCGGTTTGGACGGCGACGGAGCCGGTGGCGCGGCGGATTCCCGCCGCGTTTTGGTCCCGGTGCAGCCGCCCACAAGCAGGCCTGCTATACAGACAATAAATGCCAGTCGTTTCATCGTGTCGAGGTGAGAGGGTGCTGGGCCGAGGGGCGGGTGCCGCGGAGACGAAAGCCACCACGACATTACCCCACCCGCCCGCCGGCCCCTTCCATCCGTTTTAATGCCAAGCCGAAAACTAGCACCTGGAATGCCAAGCCCACAGGTGGGTCTTCACGGGCGGCGCCAGGGCGGCGATCGGTCCGTACGCCAAAAAGCGAGGCATAGTGCCTCGCTTTGGAAAGGACAGAATGACAGCCGATCAGGCCTTGGCGGCGGCGGGAGCTGCCTTGGCGGCTTCGCTGCTTTCGAGCTCTTTGACCAGCGTGGCGCCCTTGCCGAGGCGCTTGCGCAAGTAAGTGAGCTTGGCACGGCGAACGGCGCCTTTGCGCTCGACTTCCACCTTGTCGACCCGGGGGGAATGGACGGGGAAAACGCGCTCGACGCCTTCGCCGTAGCTGATGCGGCGGACCGTGAACATTTCGTTGAGCCCATGCCCGCGGCGCCCAATGACCACGCCGGAGAAGATCTGGATGCGCTCTTTGTCGCCTTCGACGACCTTGGTATGCACGCGCACCGTATCGCCCACCGCGAAGACCGCGGGTTCCTTGCGATACTGTTCCGATTCAATTTTATCAAGTAATGCCTGATTCATAAAATGTATCCGTCTATTAGAGCAGGTCCGGCCGGCGTTCCTGAGTCCGAAGCCTGGCCTGTTCCGCTCGCCATTTGGCAATTTGCGCGTGGTTGCCCGACAAGAGCACCTCGGGCACGCTCATTCCGCGAAAGCTGGCCGGCCGCGTGTATTGCGGATATTCCAGCAAGCCATGGCTGAACGACTCTTCCTGGGCGCTGGCTTCGTCGCCCAGCGCCCCGGGCAGCAGCCGGGTAACGGTGTCAACGATCACCATGACCGGCAGCGCGCCGTTAGTGAGCACATAATCGCCGATGGACAGCTCGTCGTCGGCGAGGCACTCACGCACCCGCTCGTCAAAGCCTTCGTAGTGGCCGGAAACCATGAGGAGATGCTCCTCCTGGGCCAGCTCAGCCGCGATAGCCTGGTTGAACGTTCGGCCTGACGGGGAGAGCAAAATCACGCGCGTCTTCTCCCGCGTCAAACTTTCCACTGCTTCAAAGATCGGTTCGGGCTTCAACAACATGCCCGGACCGCCGCCAAAAGGCCGATCATCGACCGTTTTGTGGCGGTCATGCGCATAATCGCGCAAATTGTGGATCGTCAAATCCAGCAAACCCGCTTCCCGCGCCCGCTTGACAATACTCTCATCGAGCGGCCCCGCGAACATCGCGGGAAATAACGTCAAGACGTCGATTTTCATAGGCGCCGCCGGGCGAAAGGGGGAAGTGACGCCTCCCCGGGTTCGAGGTTCGCGCCGGGCCGCAGCGCCGATCTCGGTTCAACCGGCCGGTTTCTCTTCGACAATTTCCAACGTGCAACGCAAGCCCTTCTTGGCGCTGCCGGCCAGCAGGAGCGAGCGCAGCGCGTTGATGGTCATGCCTTGGCGCCCAATCACCTTTCCCACGTCCTGTGGATGAAGGCGCAACTCATAAATGGTGGTGCCCTCCCGTTCGACGGGCGTAACCGTCACGTTGTCCGGGTGCTGCACGAGCCCTTTGACGACGTATTCGAGGAAGGCTTGCATAAGCCGGTTCCCGGGTTAGGCCACGGCGGCAGCGGCGGCCTTGGAGGCTTTCTTGATAAAGCTGGCGACGGTCTCGCTGGGCTGGGCTCCTTTGCTGAGCCAATACTTGACCCGCTCGAGGTCCATCGTCACGTTATTGCCCTTTTTCTCGGGCAGGTAGGTGCCAAGTTCTTCGATAAACTTGCCATCCCGCGGGCTGCGGCCGTCAGCCACCACGATGCGGAACGCGGGCTTGTTTTTCGCCCCGACCCGCTTCATACGAATTTTGACTGCCATAAAATATCTTGTTTCCGGCGGCGGTCTGTCCAATAGGCCGCGCACCCTCAAGGGTTGCACCAAAAAGGAGCGGAAAGACTAATCGCGGCTTCGGGGGTTGGCAAGCCCCATTTCGTTATTTTTCCCGGCTTGCCTCCGCCGGACCTAATTGGTCTTATTCTAACCCAGATGCCTATCTTAGCCAACACCCCGGAATTGCCGATGGAGTACCCTCCCGATCATCGGCCTGTTGTTCGATTGCCTTTGACAGAGGATCTGCTTGCCTTCCGGGAATTCGGGCAAGCCACGCGGCAGCTGAAAACCTCTTTTATGGATGCGGGTGGAAACAGCCAGGAGGTTTCCACATTTGTCAACGAGTTCTGGACTGCTAAGCAGCGTCAGGCCAACAGCTTGCACGAAATCTCCTACCGCGCCTGCTTTAAGCCCCAGTTGCCCAGGTTCTTCATCGAGCGGTTGACCCAACGCGGCGAGGTTGTCTATGACCCGTTCATGGGGCGAGGAACGACCCCTTTGGAGGCGGCGTTGCTCGGCCGCGTTCCGGTGGGCAATGACGTCAACCCGCTGAGTGTGATTATGACCAGGCCAAGGTTGCATCCGCCCACGCTCGCGCAGGTCGAAGCACGGTTGCGCGAGATTCCGCTGGATGATCCCGCCGAAATGCCGGAGGACCTGCTGGCCTTTTTCCATTCCCAAACGCTGACCGGGGTTGCATCGATCAAGAAATACATTCTGACCCGGCAGGAGTCCGGTGCGCTCGATGCCGTGGACGAATGGATTGCGCTGGTTGCCCTGAACCGGCTCACCGGCCATTCGAACGGCTTCTTTTCGGTCTACACCTTGCCGCCCAACCAGGCGGTTTCCGCCCAGTCGCAGCGCCGGATTAACGAGAAGCGTGGTCAAACGCCGCCGGTTCGGGACATCAAGCGGATCCTGTTGAAGAAAACCCGCCAGCTCCTCGGAGATGTGGATGAGGCCGCACGGCGGATGCTTCTCCAGGTTGGCGGGGGAATGTTGCTGACCGGGCCCGCCGGTTCGACTCCGCAGATTCCCTCCAATTCCGTCTCGCTGGCGGTGACATCGCCGCCGTTTCTCGACGTGGTGCAGTACGCGACTGACAACTGGCTGCGGTGCTGGTTTCTCGGAATTGATCCCAAATCGGTGAAGCTGACGGTTCCGAATAAACTGGCGGCGTGGCGGGAAGAGATGACACGGGTGCTGCGCGAGCTGGCGCGGGTTTTGAAACCCGGCGGCCATGTTGCCTTCGAGGTGGGCGAGGTTCACGGAGGCAAGACGCGGCTGGAGGAGGCGGTGCTCCCTTGCGGTGTTACGGCCGGATTGGAACCGGTGCTGGTGCTCATCAACGACCAGAAGTTCACCAAGACGGCCAATTGCTGGGGTGTGGACAATATGGCCAAGGGGACGAACACCAACCGGGTGGTGTTATTCCGGAAGGCTTTTACGGGGCTGGACGCAGTAAGGCCACGGCTTGCGCCGCGGGGGCGGTTTTCTCCTCCCGGGTTTTGAGGTTCTTTGCCCTGGCCTGCAAGGCGCCTTCGGGGGTCCGTTCGAGCCGGATGGTGCAGGCGGCTTTGAGTTCCTGGGCGCGTTTGAATTGCTTGTCGGGTTTGGCGGGGGTGAGGGAGTATTCGACGGCCAGGCCGGCGGAGCGCAGGTCCTGAATCAGCCGCAGCGATTCGGCGCGCAGGGTCTCATCCTCCACCAGGCAAAAGGCGTCCAGGCCCGAATCGAATTTGGGCATTAGGCCGCGCGCTTTCAGCAGTTCCAGAAGCACCACGTCCCCCATGCCGAACCCGAGGGCGGGCAGGTTGACTTTGCCGCCACTGATGAGTTTGACGAGGTTATCGTAGCGGCCGCCTCCGGCGATGGCGCGGAACTCGCCTTTGCGGTCAAAGGCTTCGAAGACGATCCCCGTATAGTAGGCCAGGCCTCGGATGACACCGTAGTCCACTTTTACAAACGCCGTCAGACCACGCGCCGCCAGGTTGTCTAGAATCGATTGCAACTCGGGAGTTGGTTTTCCTTCATGGAGGAAGGCGGTGACCTCGGCCAGCGAAAAGCCCAGCGCCTCGAGTTTCTTCTGGTTATTCTCGGGCGTTTCCCGTTCGAGCTTATCGATAGCTTGATAGAAATCGTATTCCTTGGATGGATCGCCCTGGTGGGCCAGGAAGAAGTCATGCCAGGCGTTGCGGCTGCTGAGGCGGATGACGAAATCCTGCTCCGTGAGACCCAGGGAGCGAAGCGTGTCAATGAGCAGGCTGATCAGCTCGGCATCCGCCGCGGGGGCGCTTTCGCCGAGGATATCGGCGTTGAATTGGAAATGTTCGCGCAGGCGGCCTTTCTGTTGGCGCTCGTATCGGAAGAGCTGCGGGATGGCGAACCACTTGACCGGCTTTTTGTAGTTGCGCTCGTGGGCGGCGATCATGCGCGCCAGGGTCGGAGTCATCTCCGGTCGCAGAGAAACGGCGCGGTCGCCTTTATCGGTGAAATTGTAGAGCTGGCCGACGATTTCCTCGCCGCTCTTGGTGGTGAAGAGTTCGAGCGGTTCGAGGGGCGGGCCGTCGTATTCGCGAAAGCCATAGCGGCGGGCGGCAGCGCGCCATTTCTCGAAGATGTATTGGCGCGCGTCGGCGCTCCAGAGGTCCGGCTGGGGCAGCGGTTCAGGATAAAAATCGCGAAATCCGGGCAAACGTTCCATAATTCAGGCCGGAACGTAAAAGAAATCGGGGAAAAAGGAAAGCCTTTGAACGGAGAGGGGATCGAAAGGGATCGGAAATGACAACCGGCCACGCGCAGTTTGGCGGCCGGAAGGGCTGAGTTTATTGGACACCGCTCACTGACTATGGACTATCGCCAACGTTTCACGCATCACGCATCACGTTTCACGGGCCAGGTCCCGTTCAGGTCTTGGGCTGGATGGGCTGGTTGTCGGCCTTGAAGGGGAGTTTCAGCACCTCGGCGCGCATCTCCTTGCCGGCCTTGAACTTGACTATAGTCCGCTCGGGGATGGGCACGTCGGTTGACGGCGCGTTGGGATTGCGCCCGACGCGCGCTTTGCGCACCTTGATCTCAAACACGCCGAAGTTGCGCAACTCCACCTTGTCGCCTCGAGCCAGCGCCTCCGCGATGTTGTCCAGCGTTCTTTGGACCACATCCAGAACCTGCTGCTGGATCATGCCCGTGTCCTCGCTAATGCGAATCACTAAGTCCCGCTTCGTCAGTGTCATAGGTAATGGGGCTAGGTTACGTCCAATCAATTGCCAATCGTATAGCTCCCGCAGGGCCAACGGTCAAGACAAGAATTTACACATATTTTGGGGCGGGGAGAGCAGCCCCGGGGCACGGAGTTTGGCTGCCCCTACGGCTTGATTTGCACGGTGCCGACCAGGTCGCGGATGTCCTGGACGGAATGCTGCCGCATGAATTGGCTGATGCCGTCGATGACTTGGAGGGCGGTTTGGGGCTCGTAGAAGTTCGCGGTGCCCACGGCAACGGCTGTGGCGCCGGCGATGATGAACTCGAGGGCGTCGGCGGCGCTCTGGATGCCCCCCATGCCGATAATGGGGATCCGCACGGCTTTGGCGGCCTCCCAGACCAGCTTGACCGCGATGGGTTTGATGCAGGGGCCGGTCAAGCCGCCGGTGACGTTGGCCAGCCTGGGGCGGCGGGTCTCGATGTCGATGGCCATAGCGGGGAAGCTGTTGGTGACCGAGAGCGCGTCGCTGCCGGCCTCTTCAGCGGCTTTGGCGTAAGGGGCGATGCTGACGACGTTGGGGCTCATTTTGGTAATGAGCGGCAGGGATGTGGCTTTGCGGCAGGCGGCGACCACCTGGGCCAGGAGGCGGAGGTCGGTTCCGAATTGGGCGCCGCCTTCCTTGATGTTGGGGCAGGAGACATTCAGCTCGAGCGCCCCGACCCCGCCCAGCGCATCAAAGCGCCCGGCCACCTCGGCGTATTCCTCGACGGTGGTGCCCCAGATATTGATGATGGTCGGGACCTTCAGCTCTTTGAGGAATGGCCAGTATTTCTTGATAAAGCCATCCACTCCCGGCCCCTGGAGTCCGATGGCGTTGATGAGGCCGCTGGCGACTTCAAAGGTGCGGGGCGTGGGGTTGCCGCGCACGGGGCCAAGGCGGATTCCTTTAACCACCACGGCGCCGAGCTGATTGAGATCCAGGAGCTGGGAATACTCGACGCCGTAGCCGAAGGTGCCGGAAGCCACGGTGACCGGGTTTTGGAGGGTCAATTTGCCGATTTGGACGGAGAGATTCATCGTCAGAAGACCAAGTGGCGCGCGTCGAAAACCGGTCCCTCAGTGCAGGTGCGCTGGTATTCCCAGCCGTCGGCGGTTTTGACGGGGATGACGCAAGTCAGGCAGACGCCGATGCCGCAGCACATGTGCTCGTCCATAGAGAGTTCCGCCGGCAGGCTGAATTGTTCGGCGATCCGGGCCACCGCCTTGAGCATCGGGGTGGGGCCGCAGGCGAACAGCTTTCGGCCGGTTGCCGCCCGGTTTAACTCGGCGAGCAACGGTTGAGTGACCAGGCCCTTTTCCCCCAGGCTTCCGTCCTCGGTGGCGACGCGCACTTCCCAGCCGAGGGCGCGGAATTCGTCCTGGCACAGGATATCGACCCGGCGCCTGCCGCCGACAAAGACGATTCCCTTTTGCGGGGAGCGCTGGGCCAGCAAATAAAGCGCGGCCATGCCATAGCCTCCGGCGATCAGGATTGGCGTTTGCCCTCCAGCCGGCGGCACGGTAAAGCCGCGTCCGAGCGGGCCGATGGCGCTCATTTCTGATCCGGCCGGAAGGCGCGAGAGGGCGTCGGTGCCTTTGCCGACAGTTTTGTACAGGATGGAGAAGGTATCGGCTGAGGCCTGGAAAACGCTGAACGGACGGCGGAGCAAAGCCTCTTTGAGCGTGGGGATGCGGAGATGGACGAACTGCCCCGGCTGAACCAGCGGGGCAAGCCGCGGCGCGCGCGCTATCAGCCGGAAATAGAGATCCGTGTCGCGCTCATTGGAAACAATCTGGACTATCTGCTCGACCATCGCGCAGGAGCATGATGTACGACGCCGGGGGTGTCAACTTTTGGGGGGAATCACCGATCCATCCGCGCGAGGAACTCTTGGGCGAGCAGTTCATAGGCGGCGGCGCCGGCGTTGTACTTGTCGTAGTGGATGATCGGCTTGCCGAAGCTGGGGGCTTCGGCCAGGCGCGTGGTGCGCGGGATCATCGTTTCAAACACCTTCTCGCCGAAATGATCGCGCACCTCGCCCACGACCTGCTGGGCCAGCTTGGTCCGGCCGTCGTACATCGTCATGACCACGCCGGTCAGTTCCAGCCTGGGATTGATGCCGGTATCGTGCAACTGGGACATGGTCCGGTTGAGCATCGAGATGCCTTCCAGCGCATAATACTCGCATTGGAGCGGGACCAGCACGCCGTCGGCGGCGGCAAAGGCGTTGAGGGTCAGGATGCCCAGGGAAGGGGGGCAATCCACGAGAACGAAGTCATACCGCTGCGAGGCAGTCACCGGCAGGAGAGCCTGGGTCACGCGCTGCAGGTGGTTCTCCGACCGCGCCAACTCCATATCCAGGCCGCACAAATCGACTTCGCTGGGAATCATCTCCAGGTTTTCGAAAGCTGTTTTTTTGGCTTTATCGAGCAGGCTTCCCTCGCCCAGGAGCACCCGGTAGGCGCTGGCGCCCTCGGTTTTTTCCAGCCCCACCCCGCTGGTGGCATTGGCCTGGGGGTCGAGATCGAACAGGAGCACGCGCCGGCCCAGGGCGGCGACACAGGCGGCCAGGTTCACGGCGGTGGTGGTTTTGCCGACCCCGCCTTTTTGGTTGGCGACAGCAATGACTTTGGTTGCCACCCGCCAGATGTAATCGAAGTAGCCGCGCGGTTCAAGGGCGGATCCACGGCTCGTTTTTTCGGTTCGACTCCCGGCGCGGGAAACGGCACCATGGATTAGCGCATGAAAATCGCTCTATTTGGAATTTCCGAGATCAAGCTCGGCAAACACAATCTGAAAGACTCGCGGTTCGACCAGACCGACAAGCTGGTTGAGGCCGACAAGAAGACCTATGCCCAGGTGGATGTCATTGGCGAAGACCAGTTGCTGGACGCCGACGCCATTCTCGCCCTGGAGGAAAACAAGGCCGACCTGATTCTGAAGGACCTCGAGTTTATCGAAACGCGCCTCGGGCGCGATCCTCAGCCGACGGAGCGGGCGGCGCTGGAGAAGCTAAAATCCCTGCTGGAGAGCGAGAAGTTCATCTTGGGATCCGGCGTGGCACCGGAGGAACTGCAGGCGGTCGCGGCGCACAGCTTTTACACGAACAAGCCGATAACGGTTGCCAGCCGCGAGCAACTCCAGCAGCCCGACGCGCTGCTCATCCGGGCTTTTGCGGAGGCGGGCTATATTTGTTTCCTGACGGTGGGGGGCAAAGAGAACCGCGCCTGGCCGATTCGCCAAGGCGCCACCGCCTGGGAAGCCGCCGGGAGTATTCACACCGATATCCAGAAGGGCTTCATCCGGGCCGAGATTACCAGCTTTGCCGATTTCATCGCCGCCGGGGGCGAGACTGAGGCCAAGCGCGCCGGCAAGCTCCGGCTCGAAACCAAGCAGTATGTCATGCAGGATTATGACCTGACGAATTTCCGGTTCAATAAATGAGCCGACGGGACGAAATCCGAGGTCTGAAACCCGACCAAGACCCGAGGCCGAACGGCCTGGGCCTCCGCCTGCTTTTCGCCGCCCTCGGGCTGGCGCTCCTGGTTTCGGCTCCGCGGGGATTTGCGGCCAGCGCGGTGGAGCGTCACGCGTTCGAGGCGGCGGCCCGAGACTTTAACACGGGGTTCTACGCGCGGGCGGACACCAATTTCGGGTCTTTCGTCCAGACCTTCACCAACTCGGCGCGCCTGCCGGAAGCGATTTTGTTCCAGGCCAAGGCGCGGATGAACACGACCAATAGCGACGGGGCGACCAATTATGACGGGGCCATTCAATTGCTGACCGCCAATCTGCCGCAGGCGGGTGGCTGGGCCGACCAGTTTATTTATTGGGAGGGCCAGGCCGGTTTCGGCAAAGGAGATTTCGCGGGCGCCCGTGATGCTTACGCGCGGGTCGTGCGCGATTATCCAGCTTCGTCGTTGCGTCTCCAGGCTGCCGTCAGCGCCGCGGCCGCGTCGGGCAAGCTCGACCAATGGCGGGGAGTGGTTGAATTGTTGCAGCAGCCGGGCGGAGCATTCCAATCCGCCATAGGCACCAATCTGGTGGACGAATGGGTGCAGCGCGGTTTCTTGTTGCTGGGGGAGGCGCAACTGGCGCTGAAGGACTTTCCGGCAGCCGAATCCGCGCTGGATAAGCCGTCGGGGCTATGGGTCAATCACACGCTGAACTGGCAGGGTCAGTATCTCAGATGCCGAATCGATGCCAAAGCCGGCCGCTTGGAAAAGGCTTTGAGCGAGTCAACGAACCTTTGGCAGGTGGCCGGGCAGGCGGGCCAACCCGCCGCGCTCCAGGCCGAAAGCGCCGCTTTCCAGGCCCGGATTCTGGAAGGCTTGGGCCGATCCGACGAAGCGATTCGCGCCTACACCAACAATTTGGCAGAGACAGTCCCTGCCGAGTTCCAGCGCGAGGCGTTGCTCAAGATTACCTCCTTGCTGCTGGCCCAAGGCAAAGTCGGGGACGCCGCCGAGAGAATCGGCAAGGCCGACGATGCCGCCGGACACATCCAGGAGTTCCTCGCTCGTTTCCGCAACGCCGCCGCCGCCGACCTGGCCTGGCTGACGCTGGGACAATTGCGCTTCCAACAGTACGAAATCCTGAGCACCAACCGGCCCATGGCCGGCACCAACACCCTGTCCGCAACCAACTCCCTTCAGCAGGCTATCGAGGCGTTCATCAGGCTTACCAACGATTTCCCTCAAAGTCCGCTCAAAGGGGAGGCGCAACTGGATCTAGGATGCTGCTATTGGCAGCAGGCGCAAATATCGGGGAACCGGCCTGCCTTCCAGGCCTTGATCCCCAAGAGCGAGATGACGTTCCAAACGGCCGTCGACCTCCTCCCCGCCGGCTCATCCAACCAGGGGGTGGCCCTTTTCAACCTCGCGGCCGCCGAGTTTCAACAGAGCAATTATTCAGGCGCTGTCAGCAATTACAGGAGACTTACCGAGAACTTCGGCGCTCATCCCGAAGCCATCGGGACCAACCTCTGCGAGCGGGCGCTTTATGAGATCGTGCGCGCCGGGGCGGCCGGCGGCGACGTCGCCGCCATGACCAATGCGTTGCAGAAGCTGCTCGCATGGTATCCCGACGGGTTCCACACCGACCGCGCGGTGTTGCTGGCGGGGCAAGGGATGGGAGAGCAGGGCGATCCCGCCGCCGCGCGCGAGATTCTCCGTTCGTTCGTCGACACCGTAACCAACGCACCGCTGCTGCCTGAAGTTCACCTTGCCATCGCCCGGACCTTCGAGGAAGAAAACCGCTGGGACGACGCCGTTCGGGAGTATGAAGCGATTGGCCGGTTTACCGGCTCTGCGGTTCAACCCCGTGCAGCCTACTACGGTGGCCTGGCCAACTTTTTCGCCGGCCACGAAACCAATGCCTTTATCTGTTTCACCAACCTCATCGCAAGGTTCCCGACCAATGAAGAGGCCCGGCTCGCCCAGTGGTGGACGGGGGACTTTTACTATCGGAACCGTGACTACACCAATGCCGAGAGCGCTTATGAATCTCTCAGCGTCACGTGGCCCAGCTCGGAGCTTGGCTACCGGGCGCTGATGATGGCGGGGAATGCCGCTTTCGCGCGCCAGGCTTTTACGCAGGCGCGGGATTACTTCACCAACCTGTGCCTGGCTCCTTCCAATTGTCCGATTGGGATGGAGTTGCGATCCTGGACCGATTTGCGAGTGCAGGCCTGGTTCGCGCTGGGTGATACCTACATGAGCATGGGAGATGCCACGCAGAACCCAACCAATGCGTGGGCCAATTACGGCGAGGCCATCGGCGCTTTCAGTTACATTTGCCAGTATTACCCGACTAATCCGCTGGCCGTGCTGGCGCAGGGTGAAAGGGCCAACTGTTTCCTGCAAACGGCGGATTACACCAATGCCCTGGCAGCCTATCGCCAAGTGACCAATTCCCCGGCAGCCGACGTCTCCGCGCGCAGCCAGGCGATGGTCGGCATGGCCATAGTCCTCGAAAAACAGGCCCAGCACCTGGGGGCGGCTACCGATCAGGGGGCCCTCTTTACACAGGCCCTCGACTATTGCCTCGATGTTTTCCACGCCAGCCACTTGCGTGAAGGCGAAAAGCCCGACCTTTTCTGGACCAAAAAGGCTGGCCTGGAGGCTGCCCACCTGGCGGAGACCCTCAACCAAGGGCCGCAGGCTATCGGTCTTTACGACGAACTGGAAGCCTTGTTGCCTTTTATGCGCGATAGCCTCGAGAATAAGAAGAGCCTGGTGGCGAAGAAGCTGGCGGCTGATAAAGGCGAAGCGGCGAAGCAGTGAAACGCTAACGCGTTAAAACGTTAGAACGTTAGAACGTTGAAGCGTTCGGCATTTTCACGGTTTCACCTTCCAGGGCCCCGCAATTTGACAGCTCCATCTGCTGGGCTTAGTCTTGTTCATAGATGGAAATGGAAGCAAAGCCGGGAATCGATCCGGGGGTGAGGTTGACTCAAAGCGCTGCTGAGGAGGTCAAGTCGCTCCTGGCGCAGGCGGATAATGCGGGCAAAACCCTTCGTATCTCGGTCGAAGAGGGCGGCTGTTCCGGCCTCCAATACTCCATGTTCTTCGACGAAGCGAGACCCGATGATCTCGCCTGCGAATACTTTGGCGTTAACGTGGTGGTGGATCCCTTGAGCGCTCAGTATGTCCAGGGCGCCGTCGTTGATCTCAGCGATGGTTTGAGCGAGCTGACATTCCGGATCTCCAACCCCAACGCCCGCCAGAGCTGTGGCTGTGGCAATTCCTTTGCGGCCCAGGCAAAGTAGCAACGCCGGGCTGAAGAACGCCGTTCCGTGTGATGCGGAACGGCTTCTTTTTGGAAACACCTCAAGAGTTGCTTGAAGAGAGCGAACCGGTCTGACAGGCGCTGTAACCGAGATGAACCAATTCTGTGACGTGAACTTCAAAGTGGAATGTTGTATGCTGTATCCATCAGACCGGTGAGCGAGGGTGTCCCAGGCTTCATCTGTTCTTAAGGTGATCCTGGTTAGTTTAGCCCGCAGCCGATTATGCACAGAATAAACTATTTGGTTTCAGGAATCATCGCTTTTGGGCTGCTGGCCGTGTCGGTGCCGAGTTTCGCCGCGACGAGCGCGGGTTTGAAGGTTCTCCCCGGGCATGTACCGAAGATGGCAAGCGGTCTGGCCCCCAAGGGGCCATTGCCTCTGACTAATCAATTGCGTCTGGCCATCGGCCTGCCCTTGCGGGACCCGAAGGGCCTGGATGCTTTTCTGGTCCAGCTCTACAACCCCGAGAGCCCGAGTTTTCGGCATTATCTGACTCCAGAGGAGTTTTCCGCGCGTTTTGGTCCCACGGCGGCGGATTACCAGGCCGTGACAGATTTCGCGCTTACCAACGGTCTGACCGTAGCGGCTACTCACGGCAATCGACTGTTGGTCGATGTGACAGGCTCAGTGGACAAAATCCAACAGGCCTTTCACCTGACACTGCGCGTTTATCCTCATCCCACCGAAAGGCGGGACTTCTTTGCGCCGGACCGAGAGCCGTCCGTCGATGCTCGGCTGCCGATTGTCGACGTCAGCGGTTTAAACAACTTCGTGCTGCCCCATCCGAAAAGCCTCCGGCGGGTTCCTGCAGCGTTATCAGCGGCAACGCCCCGGAGCGGTTCCAGCCCGACCGGAGCGTACATGGGCAATGATTTTCGCGCGGCGTACTTGCCCGGAGTGGCTTTGACCGGCACGGGCCAGATGCTCGGATTGCTGCAGTTTGACGGTTTTTACGCCAGCGACATTGCGGCCTACGAATCGGCGGCGGGCCTGCCGGCCGTGCCGCTTCAAACCGTGCTCCTGGACGGCTACGACGGCGTGCCGACCACCGGTTCCAAGAGCGGCAACCCGGAGGTGTCATTGGACATTGAGATGTCGGTTTCCATGGCCCCGGGACTTTCCAAGATTGTGCTCTTTGAGGCCGGTCCGTCAGGCATCCCCAATGACATTCTGAATGCAATGGCGGCCAGCAACCAGGTCAAGCAGTTCAGTTGCTCCTGGGGATGGGGAGGAGGCCCCAGCACGACCACCGACGCCATCTTCCAACAGATGGCCACCCAGGGGCAGTCTTTCTTTGTCGCCTCAGGGGACAGCGACGCCTTCACCACCGGAGCCAGTTCGGCCAACGGGGTGGATAACCCGTCTTTGGACAACACTCCTTCCAGCGATGCGTATATTACGACGGTAGGCGGCACGACTCTTACCACCACCGGACCCGGCGGTTCCTGGTCGTCGGAAACGGTTTGGAACTGGGGTTTGGACGACGGCAGCTACGTGGGCAGCAGCGGTGGAATCAGCTCCTACTATGCGATCCCGAGTTGGCAGGCGAGCACCAGCATGAGCGCGAACGGGGGCTCAACCAGCTACCGGAACATTCCCGACGTGGCTCTGACCGCCGACAATGTTTATGTCATCTACAATGGCAACGGCACGAGTGCCACATTTGGGGGAACGAGCTGCGCGACACCCTTGTGGGCCGGCTTGACCGCCCTGGTCAACCAACAGGCAACCTCGGGCGGCAAGCCCTCCGTTGGGTTTATCAACCCTGCGATTTATTCGGTTGGCAACGGAGCGAGTTACAGCTCCGACTTCCACGACATCACGACCGGCAACAACGTTTGGAGCGACAGCCCGGACCAATTCTATGCCACGGCGGGCTATGATCTCTGCACCGGTTGGGGCACGCCGGCAGGCGCGGCGCTGATCAACTCCCTGGCGGGTGTCGCCGGCTCAATGGCCGTAATTCCCTCAACCGGGTTCACCTCCACCGGCCCGGTCGGCGGCCCGTTTGCTCCCGGTTCGCAAACCCTCTTGCTAACCAATTCCGGGACCGTCTCCCTGGGTTGGTCGATGATCACCACCTCAGCGTGGCTGAACCTGTCTCCGAACAGCGGGACGCTGGCGGCCAGGGCCTCGATCCCTGTGTCGGCCGGTTTTACGGTCGGCGCTGGACGTTTGGCGCCGGGAATATATATCGCTTCGGTCCTGCTCACTAACCAAAGCGGGGGAACGCTGACATTTCCGGTGACTCTGACGATCGGACAGAATGCGGTCCAAAACGGCGGATTTGAAACGGGAAGTTTTGCCGATTGGACCTTCACGGGGGACACCACGCACCGGCACGAGGTTTATGACGCGGTCGAGAGCGCTTCCTCGGTGCTCTTGGCCGTTCACTCCGGAAGCTACGGCGCTTATCTGGGTGACACGAAGCTGGCCTCTTTGTCGCAGGTGCTTACGACGGTTCCCGGGCAATACTATTTGCTGTCCCTTTGGCTGGACAATCCCGACAGCGGGACTGTCCAGCAATTCATTGTCAATTGGAACACCAACAGCAGCGTCAATAATCCCCTGTTCGACCTGCTGAATCCCCCGTCCTTTTCCTGGACCAACCTGCAGTTTCTTGTCCAAGCCACAGGGACAAATACGACCCTCTTGATCCAGGCGGAGAATGACCCCGCCTACTTTGGCCTGGATGACGTCAGCGCGACGCCGATACCTTTCCCGGCGTTTCAAGAGGCGGCGGTTTCGGCACAGGGTTTTCAGCTTTCGTGGGCGGCCACAACCGGCCTGGTCTACCAGGTGCAGTATAAAACGAATCTCTTGCAGCCCAGTTGGGGCAATTTGGCCGCGCCGTTTGCCGCGACAAGCTTCAGCTCAAGCCTGCTGGACACGAATGCTGTGGGGGTGTCGCGGCAGCGGTTCTATCGGCTTATGGTCTCTCCCTGAGTTTACTTGGCTCGCAACAGCAGCACGGGCACGCTGATGTTGTGCTGAACGTGGACGGCGGTGACCCCGAGTACGAGGTCGGCCACGAACTGGTGGCCGTGTGTGCCCATGGCCACAAGGTCGCACCCTTTTTCCTCCACCCATTTGATGATTTCTTTGGCGGGGTCGCCGAAGGCGATCTCGGCTTCCGCCGCAATCCCCTCGCGCTGGAGTTCGCCGCGCACTTCCTCGAGGTAGGCCTTGCTCTCTTCGACTTCTTTGCCCGCCGCGTCGGAGCGGTGGTATTTGGCCGCAACGCCGCTGGCGACGTGCAGCAGGATGACGTGGCTTTGCATCAGGCGCGCCAGCGGTTTGATATGATCGAGAATGGGCCGGTCCGCCCGGGTCCGGTCCAATGTGACAAGTATCCGCTTATACATGGTTCCTAAGTTAGTCTGATCTAGTTTGCGCCGGTGATGACGTGCCAGGCCGATTTGAGCGATTCGGGGAGGCTATAGATGTCCAAGGCGGTAATCAACAGCGCGGTGCCCCAGCCCAACACCGACATGAACCACCCGTTGGCCCACTTGCCCATGACCTTGCGCGAGCAGGTCAACTGCATCAGCGGCAGCATGGCAAAGGGCAGTATCAGGCAGAGCGCAACCTGGCTGAGGTTGATAAGGTCAGTGACGCTGGCGTTGCGCTGAAGAGTGACGATAAGAATGGCCGGCACGATGGCGACCGAGCGGGAGATCATGCGCCGGATCCAGGGGCGCAGCCGCCAGTTCATGAAGCCTTCCATGACCACCTGGCCGGCCAGCGTGCCGGTGATGGTGCTGCTCTGGCCGCTGGCCAGCAAGGCGATGGCGAAGAGCGTGCTGGCCGCCGTTGTCCCCAGCAGCGGGGCCAGCGTCAGGTGCGCCACACGAATCCAGTCGCTGTCCGGGCTAAACGTGACGAGGTGGCCGTCCGGCATCGTCACGCTGGTCTTGCCGTAAAAGACCATCGCCGCCAGCACCAGGATGGCCGCGTTGACGAGGAACGCGATGCTGAGAGCGACGGTTGAGTCGAGGACGTTGAAGCGGATGGCGTTGCGAATCGAGTGTTCGTCGCGCTGGAGTTTCCGCGTCTGGACCAGGGCGGAATGAAGGTAGAGATTGTGGGGCATGACGGTGGCGCCGATGATTCCGATGGCGACGACCAGCATTCCGCTTTCGCGCAGGCTCGGAGAGATCATCGCTTTGCCGATCTCGAGGAAATCCGGCTGGACCTGGGGCAGGGCGAAGATCTCGATGCCGTAGCACACGCCGATGGTCGCCACGAAGACGGTGACCACGGCCTCGATCATGCGCATGCCGAGCCCCTGCAACGCCAGCAGCAGCAGCACATCAAACGCCGTGATGATGATCGCCCAGGAGACCGGGATATGGAACAGGAGGTTCAGTGCGACCGCGCTGCCGAGCGCTTCCGCGAGGTCGGTGGCGCCGATGGCCAGCTCCATCAGAATCCAGTTCGGCCAGCGCGTCCAGCGCGGGTAACAATCACGGGAGCATTGGGCGAGGTCTTTGCCGGTGGCGACTCCCAGCCGCGCCGCGAGCACCTGCAAGATCACCGCCATGAAGCTGGCCAGCCCCACGACCCAGAGCAGGTTGTATTTGAACTGCGCTCCCCCCGCCAGATCCGTGCCCCAGTTCCCGGGGTCCATATACCCGACGCTGACCAGAATGGCCGGTCCGACATAGGCTCGCCATTGGCGCCAGAACCCCGCCGTGGTATGCGGCACTGCCACGGTTCCATGCATCCCTTCCAGAGATACGGGGGGCGAGGGCGGCCCCGGGGGGCTTCCGGTGCCTGCGTCCGCTACCGGCGAAAGTTTTTCGGCTTTTGCCATGCCCTAATTTAACCTAAATCCACCCCTTTTTCGCCAGCCACATCTTTATCACCTGGGTCAGGCCTAAATAGCAGAGCAGGGTGGCAAACAGTAGCGGCCAATAGAGAGGGGGCAGCGCCACGAGGCCCAGCGCCGACGCCAGCGGCGAGTACGGCAACCAGGCGCCGAAGGCCATGATGAGCACTGTGGTCATGGTCAACTGCCAGCTTGCCCGCGACTGGATAAACGGCAGCAGGTTGGTGCGAATCACGTGGATAATCAGGGTTTGCGTCATGAGCGATTCGACAAACCAGCCAGTTTGGAACAGGGCGGCGGAATAGGTATGCTCCACGGCGTCGCTGCCGAAGCGGGCGGTCAATTCTGGCGTGACGCCTACGTGGTTGCACTTGAAAACGAACCACATCAAAAAGTAGGTGGTGTAGTCGAAGATGGAACTGATCGGGCCGATAAAGAGAATGAACTTGGCAATCTCCCCCATGTTCCACGGGCGCGGCTTGGCGATTTGCTGCGTGCCGACGTTGTCGGTCGGAATGGGCACCTGCGAGAAATCGTAGAGCAGGTTGTTGGTGAGCACCTGGATAGGGGCCATGGGGACGTAAGGGAGCCAGGCGCTGGCGCCAATCACGCTGAACATGTTGCCGAAATTGGAACTGGCGCCCATCCGGATGTACTTGAGGATGTTGACGAACACCTTCCGCCCCTCCAGCACCCCTTCCTCCAGAACCATCAGGCTTTTCTCCAGGAGAATGACGTCGGCCGACTCCTTGGCGATATCCACCGCGTTATCGACCGAGACGCCCACGTCGGAAGCGCGCAGCGCCGGCGCGTCGTTGATGCCGTCGCCCATGAACCCGACCACGTGGCCCTTGCGCTGGAGCGCCTGCACGATCCGCTGCTTGTGGGCCGGCGAGAGGCGCGCGAAAACGTCCGTCGTCTCGACGGCCTCCGCCAGTTGCGGATCGGACATGGTCTCCACCTGGCTTCCGAGCACGATTTTTTGGGCGTTGATGCCGACTTCCGTGCAGACCTTCCGGGTGACCAGGTCGTTGTCGCCGGTCAGGACCTTGACCGTGATGCCATGCTGGCGCAGGGCGGTGATGGCGGTGCCTGCGGTCTCTTTGGGCGGGTCCAGAAACGCGAGGTAGCCGGTCAGCACCAGTTCGCACTCGTCGGCCTTGGAGTAAGCCGCCCGCCGATCGATCTTCTTGGTCGCCACTGCCAGCACTCGGAATCCGTCCTCGCTCAGATCGTTTACCTGCTCGATCAGGTTCCCGACCAGGATAGGCTCCATGGGGAAAGTCTCGCCGTCGCTTTCAAACTGGGTGCACCGGGCAAACACGGCCTCCGGCGCGCCTTTGGTCAGCAACTGCCGCTCTCCGCCGGGGCCCTCCACCGCCACGGACATCATGCGGCGGGAAAAATCGAACGGGATTTCATCGACCTTGGTGAATTTGTCCAGCGCCAGCGCTCCGTGCAATTCCTCGTGAAGCAGCACGGCGCGGTCGAGCACGTTTTTCAGCCCGGTCTGGAAGTGGCTGATGAGGTAGGCGTCGCGGAGCACCTCCTTGTTTTCGTTTTTAAAGACGTCGCAGTAGAGTTCCAGGATGACGTGGTCCATGGTGAGCGTCCCGGTTTTGTCCGTGCAGAGCACGTCCATGGCGCCGAAGTTCTGGATCGAGTTGAGCCGCTTGACGATGACCTTTTTCCGGGACATGGCCAGCGCGCCCTTGGAGAGGCAGACCGAGACAATCATCGGCAGCATCTCCGGCGTCAGGCCCACCGCCACGGCCATCGAGAAGAAAAACGCATCGTGCCAGTTGTGCTTGGAAAAGCCGTTGATGAGGAACACCAGCGGCACCATCACCATCATGAAGCGGATCATGAGCCAGGTGAACTTCTTCACGCCGCGGTCAAAAGCCGTTTCGACCTGCTGGCCCGCCAGGGTGCGGGCCACCCTGCCGAAGTAGGTCTGCGGGCCGGTGGCGACGATGACCGCCGTGGCCGAGCCGCTCTCCACGCTGGTGCCCAGGAAACAGATGTTGGAATGCTCCAGGGTCGAGACCTTCTCCCGCGTGTCGCACGCGTCGGTCTTTTCGACCGGCATCGACTCGCCGGTCAGCGTTGCCTGAATCACGAACAGGTCTTTGGTCGCCACCAGCCGGACGTCGCCCGGAATCATGTCTCCCGCCGAGAGTTTCACCACATCGCCGGGGACGAGCTGCTGGAGGGGGATTTCGCGGGACTTGCCGTCGCGGACGACGGTTGCGGTGACGTTGATCATCGCCTTGAGCTTTGCGGCCGCGCTGCCCGCGCGCGTCTCCTGGACGAACCTCAGCGAGACGCCCAGCACCACCATCAGAAGCATGACGGTGCCCGCCCGGAAATCCCCGGTTGCGTAGGACAGCACCGCCAGGATCAGCAGCAGGATCACCAGGGGATTGCGCGTCGCCACGTACAGCCGGCCCAGCCACGTTTCGCGCTTTTCGCGCGCGACTTCATTGGGGCCGTATTGCTCCAGCCGCGCGGCCACCTCTTCCTCAGTCAGGCCCGTGAGCCGGGATCCCAGCATCTCAAGCGCCTGGGCGCCTTCTTTGAGTGCGGCGTCATGCGTCGCATCGGGAGCGCGTCCGTTGCCGGTGCTTTTGGATTCAGCCATAGTATTTGCCAACTGCGCGCTCCAAGATTGTCCTTCTCGCGCCCGGCGTCCATCGCAAATTGGAACCATTTCGTTTTTTGGAGCGTGCTTGACCTCTGTCGAATGATTCGGGCAGTATGCGCTGCGAGGCGCGGGCGAGTGTCGCGAAGAAACTCCGGGCGCCCTGAATAATACCTGTTCCCATTTAGAACATGCGCGTCTTAACCGCTCTGTCCTGTGTCGTGAAGCGAGCCTTCGTTTGGATCGAAGTGGCCGCCCGCTTTCCCGCGAAAGCTCTCCTGCTCTCCATGCTGGTCCTGCGCGTCGCCTCACCGCTTGGCGCCGTGGCCGCACCCGGTCAGGCTGGCAACTCGGTTGACGGCGGCGCAGCGCTCCCGGCCGGCGCCCCCGCGGTCAGCGAAGCGGAAGTCAGCGCGCGGGTGGAGTCGCTGCTTGCGCGGATGAGCCTGACCGAGAAGATCGGACAACTGACACAAATTGGCCCTTGGAGCAGCCCGACGAACAAGCCGGAGGACCTCGTCCGCAAGGGCGAGGCTGGATCGATGCTCTGGATCATCGATTCGGGCTGGATTCAGGAGATCCAGGAGGTTGCGGTCAAGGAGAGCCGGCTCGGGATTCCTATGTTATTTGGGTTTGATGTGATCCATGGGTACAAGAGTGTTTTCCCGGTGCCGATCGGGATGGCTTCGAGCTGGGACCCCGGAATGGTGGAGCGCGCGCAGGGGATTGCCGCGCACGAGGCGTCGGTGTCGGGCATCAATTGGATCTTCAGCCCGATGGTCGATATCGCCCGTGACGCCCGATGGGGACGCATCGTCGAAGGGGCGGGCGAGGACCCGTATCTGGGCGCGGCCATGGCGCGCGCGCAGGTGCTCGGTTTCCAGGGGCCTCGGCTTGGCACACCCAATCGGGTGCTGGGCAGCGTGAAGCATTTTGCGGGCTATGGCGCCGCCGAAGGGGGGCGCGACTATGACAGTTGCTACGTCCCCGAGGAGCTGTTGCGCAACGTTTACTTGCGCCCTTTCAAAGCGGCGATTGACGCCGGTGTCGGCTCGGTGATGTCCGCCTACATGTGTTTGAACGATGTCCCCGCCAGCGGCAATAAATGGCTGCTTCAGGACATTCTTCGCGAGGACCTGGGCTTTCGCGGTTTCGTGATCAGCGATTCCTACGCTATCGCCAGCCTGACGGGCCACGGCTTCGCGCGCGATGCTCAGGACGCCGCCTTTCGCGGCTTGACCGCCGGCGTCAATATGGACATGGGCAGCCTGACCTACCTGAACAATGCGGGCAAGCTGGTCGACTCCGGCAAACTGCCGCTGGGCCGGGTTGACCAAATGGTGCGGGAGGTGCTGGCCGTCAAGGTGCGCATGGGGCTCTTTGAGCATCCCTATGGGGACCTGGCAAACAAGGACAAAGTTTTGAACGATCCGGAACACCGGGCGGCCACACGGACGGCTGCTCAGCGGTCGATCGTCCTCCTGCGCAATCAGAATGGCGCGCTGCCGCTCAAGAAGTCGCTCCGCGCGGTCGCTCTCATCGGGCCGGTAGCGGACTCCACGGAGGAGATTAAGGGCCCATGGACCGCCGAGGGAGGGGCGGCAGTCTCGGTGCTCGAAGGGCTTCGCGACAAGCTGCCCGATGCCAAAATTGACTGTGTCCGAGGCGGCGATATGCAGCGGGCCTATCCCCTCGCCTGGGACGCGCGGGACGGAAAGAAGGCGCATCCCTTGATGGCGGAATCTCAGATGAAGCAGGAAGTTGCCAAGGCGGTGGCGGCGGCCAGCGCATCCGAGGCGGTGATCCTCGTATTGGGAGAACGGAGAGACATGAGCGGCGAGGACTCCTCGAGCGCGTCGCTGGCCCTCCACGGAAATCAGCAGGAATTGCTTGAGGCGGTGGTGGCGACGGGCAAGCCGGTCGTGCTGGTGCTGCTGAATGGCCGCCCGTTGGACATCTCCTGGGCGGCGGAGCATGTTCCCGCCATTGTCGAGGCTTGGTTCCCTGGCACGGAAGGCGGCAACGCCATCGCCGATGTGCTCTTCGGCGATACCAATCCGGGCGGGAAGCTTCCGGTGACGTGGCCGCGGGCCACGGGCCAGCAACCGGCCTATTACAACCATAACCTCACGCACTCTCATGAGGACGACCCCGCTTTCACCTCGCGCTACGCGGACATCACCTCCGCGCCCCTGTATCCCTTTGGACATGGGCTCAGCTACACGACGTTCTCTTTTTCGGATCTGGCGCTGGACCGGGCGGTTATGAAGGCGGCTGAAACCCTGACGGTATCCGTTCAGGTCGAGAATACGGGCCAGGTTGCCGGCGATGAAGTGGCGCAGCTCTATATCCACCAAAGGGCGGGCAGCGCGGCGCGGCCGGTGCGTGAGCTCAAGGGATTCCAGCGCGTGACGCTGGCTCCCGGGGAAAAGAAGGTGCTTCATTTCACCCTGGCAAAGCCGGAGTTGGAGTTCTGGAGCCCGCAGACCCGAACCTGGGTCGTGGAGCCCGAAGCATTCGATGTCTGGGTGGGTGGTGACTCGAAAGCCACCTTGCACGGCGAGTTCAAGGTCCAGGAGTGAACCGCTTTTAGCGGACCGGGCGCAGATCAGTTCTTTTGGAGCCTTAGCAGCACTCGAACCCCCCTCACCCCGGCCCTCTCCCAAAGGAGAGGGAGAATTCTCGTCTGTCGGCCGGCGAATCCGACGCGGCTGGAGCGGTCAAGAGCCAACCTCTGCTACGCCCTCTCCTTTGGGAGAGGGTGAGGTGAGGGGGATTCCTTCCTACACTCTGGTGTTCAAAACCCGATCTGTGCCCAGCGGCCACCTTTCTTTTCTGTTTGCCACGCTCTTTGGGCAGCGCCATTGTATGCCCGCGAAACCTATGAGCTATCTTGCTGCCTCGACTCGTTACAACCAAACCGACCTGTACCGGCCCTGCGGACGCAGCGGCCTCAAGCTGCCGGCCCTCTCGCTGGGACTGTGGCACAACTTCGGGCATGTCGATGTCTATGAAAACTCGCGGTCGATGGTCCTGCGCGCCTTCGACCTGGGCATCACGCACTTCGATCTGGCCAACAACTACGGGCCGCCGCCCGGCTCCGCCGAGGAGAACTTCGGCCGCATGCTGCGCGACGATCTTCGTCCCTACCGCGACGAGCTGGTTATTTCCACCAAGGCCGGCTACCAGATGTGGGCCGGCCCTTACGGAGAGTGGGGTTCGCGCAAATACCTATTGGCTTCCCTGGATCAGAGCCTGCGCCGGCTGGGGCTTGATTACGTGGACATCTTCTATTCCCACCGTCCCGATCCCGACACTCCGCTCGATGAGACCATGGGCGCGCTGGCCCAGGCGGTCCGTTCCGGCAAGGCGCTCTACGCCGGCATCTCCAATTATTACCAGCCCGAACAAGCCGCCCAGGCCGCCCAGATCCTGCGCCAGCTCGGCACGCCCTGCCTCATTCACCAGCCCAAATACCACATGTTCGAGCGCAAGATCGAACAAGGGCTGACCAAAGTGCTGGCCGAGCAGGGCATCGGCTGCATCGCTTTTTGTCCGCTGGCCCAGGGGCTTTTGACCGACCGTTACCTTGCCGGCATCCCTGGCGACGCCCGCGCCGCCAAGCCGCACGGTTTCCTCAAGGCCAACGAGATTACCCCCGCCGTCCTCGACAAGGTCCGGCAGCTCAACGCGCTGGCCTTGGCGCGCGGGCAAAAGCTCGCCCAGATGGCGTTGGCTTGGGTGCTGCGCAATCCGGTCGTGACCACGGCCCTGATTGGCGCCAGCAAAGTCAGCCAGGTCGAAGAGAACCTTGCCGCGCTCAATAACCGCACCTTCACCTCCGCCGAACTCGCCGCCATTGATAAGATATTGGGGTAGCCCAGGCGTCCCCGCCTGCGAGTGGTGGCCCACCGCCAGGTGCGGGGCGGGACTGAGCGTCAATGTTATCTTGCAACCCGGCGTTGCGGCCGGTGTTACACTTGAAAACGACGACGCGGGTCCGATATAAGCTCGCTTTGGGAGTAATCCTCATAGCTGCGGCAGCATGACATCGCCTTATTTCGTCTCCGCCCCGTGGAGCGGCTCCGGTGCCCGCTCGCGTTTATTAGCGAAGATTAGCGTGGATTAGCGGATTAACGGATTAGCGGTTTTGCCGATGCCTGAGGTCCCGCCTTGTCAAAGCGTGCGCTTGAAAAGCAGCGTCGCGATTCCCATGGCGCAGACGCTGAAGAGTCCCAGAAAGAGCAGGTCCGGCCCAATGGCCCACAGCGAGGTGTTTTTCAGGAAAAGCGCTTTGAATCCGTGCACCGCATAGGTGAATGGATCCGCAACCGCGATGACCTTCATCCAGGCTGGGAAAGCCTGAATCGGGTAAACCGCGCCGCTGGGGAAAAACAGGACCGTGTTGAGCAGGCCAAAAACCGCGCGCGGGATGAGCGGATCGCTCACCCGCACCATCAGCAAAAACATCATGCTGATCAGCGCCAGCGAGGTGAATACGATCAGCACCATCAACCGCGCCAGGCGCAAAGGATCCAGCGGGTCGGGGATGCCCGCAATCAGGGCGCCTACCGTCACCAGGATGGTCCCGCTCAGGATGGCTTTGATGGCGCCCGACAGGTTGAAGCCCAGGATCAGCTCGAATTTGCTGATCGGCGTCACCAGGTACCCCTCATGCAAGCCTCGTGCTTTGTCATCGATGTAGATGATGCCGCCGCCAATCATCGCCGATATGAAAATCGCCAGCACCGTCGTCCCCGGCAGCAAATACTGGATATACGGCACGTACGGATAGACTTCCACCACGGACAAGGTTGCGGTGGCGCTCATCCGCGCGGGAACCGGTTTGCTGTTGTAAGCTTGCAGCAGCTCGTTGAGCGATCCTTCCAGCGCGCTCGAAACGAATTGATCGATGTTGTCCTCCGACAGCGCCAGGCGCGGGTTGGCCCCCGCCAGGAGCAGGCGCGAAAAGTCCGGCGGGATCGTTACGACCCCGTTGATGCGCCCCAGGCGCAAATCCCGCAGCGCCGCCGCCTCGTCGTTGTAGGCAACCGTGTCGAAGGTCCTGGCGTTGGCGGCCACCGCCTGGAAAAGCTCCCGCAGCTTCAGCGACGTCACCCCGTGGTCCTGATCGACAACTCCCACTTCCAGGTGTTTGACCTTGCCGCCGAACGCGTAGCCCAGCACCACCAGTTGCACCAGGGGCAATATCATGGACACCACGATAAGCGCCGGGCTGCGCCGGAAGCGGCGCAGGTCCCGTTCGATGATGGCCCAGACTCGGTGCATCAGTTGTTTGCCGGCCGGTGCGTCGGCTCGAAGAGCGGCGCGCTGTGCAGCGCGTCGCGCAGTTGGTGGCCGGTGTAGTGCACGAAAACATCGTCCAGCGTGGTGCTCTGGACCGATAGCGATGCCACAGTCACCCCCGCCTCGCGGGCGGCCTCCACCAGCGCCACCGTGGTGCGCGGGCCGTTCTCGGTGGCCAGGCGATACACGAAGTCCTCCGCCTTGACCTCGGCAACCTCCGGCAGTTGGCGCAGCCGCTCCGCCCAGTTCGCGGGCGCCTGGGCAAAGCTCACCTCGATGATGTTCTTCCCGGGAACCGAGGCCTTCAGCCTCAGCGGCGAATCCATCGCCACAAACTTGCCGTGGTCGACAATCGCAATCCGGTCGCAGAGCTTGTCGGCTTCGTCCATGTAGTGAGTCGTCAGCAGAATCGTCAGGTCCCGCTCCTTTTTAATCCGCGACAGCATCTCCCAAACCGCCACCCGCGAGACCGGGTCCAGCCCGGTCGTCGGCTCATCCAGAAAAAAGACGCGCGGAGAATGGACCAGGCCGCGGGCAATCTCCAGGCGCCGGCGCATGCCGCCGGAGTACATCTTCACCGGTTTGTCCGCCCATGGTTCCAGGTCAACCGCTTTCAACAATTCCCCAACGATGGCGCGGCGTTTCTGGCGCGGCAGGCCGTAGAGCTTGGCGAAGATGTTCATGTTCTCCTCCCCCGTCAGGTCCAGGTCGGACGTCATGGCCTGGGGAATGACTCCGATGCTCTGGCGCACCTGGTTGGGCTGCTGATCAAGGTCGTAGCCGTTGATCCGCACCGTGCCGGATGTCGGCGGCACCAGCGTCGTCATCATGCGGATCAAGGTCGATTTGCCCGCCCCGTTGGGGCCCAGCAGCCCCAGGATTTCGCCGTGCTCGACCTTGAAGCTCAAGTCGTCCACGGCGACAAAGTCGCCGAAGCGCTTGGTGATGTGTTCAACCTCGATGTCAAACATGGCGGCAGTATCTTCTAAAAACAGCCTCCCGTTTCAGCGGCTCGGCAGCCGCAGTGTGACGTACGCGCTCATCCCCAAGGCCAGGGCCCGGTCGCGGTTGTCGCACCGCAGGCGGACCTCGAAGGTGCGAATATCCCGCTTGGTGCGGCTGACATCCCGTTGCGTGGCAAAGTCCGCGTCGGCCCGCCGGTAGAACACGGTTCCCTCCCGCTCCGCTTCCGAAGGCAAACGCACCGGAAGCTTGTCTCCCAGCCGGATCCGATCGATGACGCCCTCTTCGACATCGACTCGAACCCAAAGATTATCCGGATTGATCAGCGTGACCACCGGCTGGGCGGGGTTGACGACTTCCCCTTGCAGGGCCGCGCGCACGTCCACAAAACCGTCCACGGGCGCGCGCAGCTCGGTGTAATTCAGCCGCACCTGGGCTCGGTCTTTCTGGGCGCTCGCCGCCGCGAACTGGCGCGTCATGGCCTCCAGGCTGGCGCGGCGTGAGACCACCTGCTGGAGAGAGGACCGGGCCACTTCCACCGCCGCTTGCGCCGCCTGGGCCTGCTTCCGCTGCGATTCCACCCGCGCCCGGGCCGCGTCCTGCGCTGTGCGGGTTTGATCGAAGGACTGGACCGACTCCACGCCCTGCTTGTAGAGACCCTCAATGCGCTTGAAGTTGAGCGCGGCAATCTCGAGGTCCGCCTCGGCTTGCCGGACCTGGGACTCGGCCGAGGCAAACATCGCTTCAGCCTGGCTGATCTGGTTGCTGCTTTGCGACTCCTGAAATTTGACATCCGCCTCGGCCGCCGACACCTGCGAGGCGATTTGCTCCTGGCTGCGCGTGTAAAAAGCCATGTCGGCCGACCACTCCTCGGGCTGGATGGTGGCCAGCAATTGGCCGTTGGTTACCACGTCCCCCTCGGCGACGTAGAGATGTTCCAGCCGGCCCTGGATTTGCGGGCTGACGATGACCTGGTCGGTGGTGACCACCCCGGTGAGCACCACGGCCTTGGAGGAGCGGAACACCAGCCAGCAAGCCGGCGCTACCAGGACTGCCACGCAAACCAAAATGAGAATACGGCGTTTCATGTGGCGGAGGGGATGGGGTGGGTAAAAATACTGTGTCGAACAAAGGTCAGCAGCTCGCGCCGGCGTTGCGCCAGCCCGGCCGGAGTATAGGCATTCTTGAACCCCAATAGCTGCACTGTCGGAGCCGCCGTAAAATAGAAGACAATGAGCGCGATCAGCGAAATGGCCGTCTGAAACACATCCGCCTTGCGAAACACCCCCTCCTTCATGCCGCGTTCGATCAGCGCCCCAATCGCCTGGGAGCGGGTGATAAAGTGTCTTTTCACCAGTTGGCGGGCCAGCGGCGCGCCTGACGTCATCACCTGGTGATACAGGCAGGCCGATCCGTGATGCAGGCACATCCAGTCGAAATGCAGCCCCACGTAGCGCAGCAAAATGTCGTCGGCCGGGCCGGGCTGTGTCAGCAGCGCCACCGATTGCCGGCTGAACTCGGAAAAATGCTCCTCGATGACCGCCTCATAGAGCGCCTCCTTGCTCTTGAAATAGTAGTAGAGCATCGCCTTGTTCACGCCGGCCTTTTGCGCAATGGCCGCCGTGCGGGCCCCGGCCAGGCCGTCGCGCGCGAAAACGGCCTCCGCGGCCCGGAGAATCGCCGCCCTCGTGTTGGCGCTCTCCTGCCGGCTTCGCCGCCCCGGCCGCGGCACCATCGAGATCTTGCTCATATATTAACTAACCGGATAGTTAACAAATCCGCCCCCGCTGTCAAGGAGAATGCGAAAGCCGGGAGAATCCGACAGCCGTGCAAGACCGAGCGAAGCTCCGGAGGGGCGGAACTACATCACCCGGCGAATGTGGGGGGGGGGGCGGCAGCCCGCCCTATCGCGCGTGCTTGCTCAGCGAGACCAAGGCAACTATCCTCGCCGCGTGAGGATGTTTGCGGGCAACCGACGTGATAGGGGTGGGGACGGCTCGTCCCCATTTTATAACGTATTCCACGACATGCTCTGGGGACGAGCCGTCCCCACCCCTGCGCCATGAAACCCGAGCACCTCAAGCAACTCATCAATGGCAAGCGCCGATGGACCGAGCCGCTCACCCGCGAGGAGCAGGCCAGAGGTTTCAAGGGCTGGTATTCCTCGAAGTATCTGCCCCACTTCGATTCGCCAGGCGCGCAGCAGTACGTCACCTATCGGCTCGCCGGCTCACTTCCCGTCGAGCGTCGCGGTGAGTGGGAAGCGTTCATGGCCATCGAGGACGATCTGGAGAAACAACGGAAGCTCGAGGCATACTTGGACTTGGGCCACGGCGTCTGTCACTTGCGCGACCCGCGCATTGCTGATTTGGTGCAAGATAATCTGTGGCATCAGGACGGTGTGAATTATCGTCTCCTGGCCTGGGTCGTGATGCCTAATCACATCCACGCCCTCATCGAGGTCTGGCAGATGCCCTTGGGAAAGATCCTGCAAGGCTGGAAAGGGTATACCTCTAAAGCGGCAAACAAGATACTGGGCTGCGAAGGGGCCTTCTGGGAAGACGATTACTTTGACCGCTATATCCGCGACGAGGATCATCTGCGGCGTGTCGTGCGCTACATCGAAAGCAATCCTGTCAAGGCGCACTTGGCGCAGTCGGCAGCGGACTGGCAGTGGAGCAGCGCTCATTTCGATAGTAAAGAGGATTTGTCTGCAAGAACCCTTGCCCATCCGGGGGCGGATCGTGTGCCCGACAAGGCGTGATCGAAGCAAAGCACGCTCGGCCCTGGGCACTCGACTCCATAGGGGTGGGGACGGCTCGTCCCCATTACATAACGTGTTCCAGGACATGACGTGGGGACGAGCCGTCCCCACCCCTGGCCCCCCGTCTGCGCTATGAAGCTCGCGCAGTGCGAAAGGCAGCTTCCACTCACGGTTCTCGAAGAAGTTCGCGAGCCGACCGCCCGCATCTATTCAGTCGGCGGCCACTTCCACCCAGAGCTGCATCAGGGCATAGCATTTCACATCGCCCTATTTCGTCTCCGGCCGCTGGAGCGCCCGCGGCGCCCGCCCGTTTTCATTAGCGAAGATTAGCGAAGATTAGCGGTTGAAAATCAGTGCGGATCAGCGGTTTTTCTGAATCTCTCCATTAGCCCAGCGGAGCGGTGTGCCAACAGGCCGAAAAGTGAGACGACCTCCTGTCCGAGGCGCCCTCACTCCTCCCAGCATACGGTTCATTTCCTCTTCATTCGGGTCGATAACCCTATTGCCTCGCGGCTTGCGCTCTGCAAGATAGATTGCCGCCTGAGGAAACCGCATGCGATCGGCTGGAACCGTTCCAGCACCTACAGACATGCCGCCTTTGTCGGGGGGCGCGCTTGCCCGGCGCAAGGAACCAGGAACACATCCAAAGGGTAGATTATGAAACGTTTTATTGCCGTCACCGCAAGCATGCTGCTCGCCGGCGTCTCCAGCGCTTATGCCTGGTCCGCCGTCGGCCACCTCTACTGCGACGCCAACCTCAACAACGTGATCGATTCCGGCGATGTGCCGGTTCAGGGCGCTCTGGTGGTGGTCACCAACATCAGCGGCACGTTCTCGAATGCCAGCTTCAGCGACGCCGAGGGCTTCTATGACGTGACGTTGTCCGAGTCCAACGACCAGTACGTGGGCTACCTCGTGCCCACTTCGCTTCCAGGCGGGGGTCTGGTGATTTTGCCGGCTGGATCCGGGAGTTTTCAGTTCAGCATGCCTTTCCCGCCGTCAGACATCGTCACCAACGATTTCCTGATTCGGAATCTTACCTGCGTCTCCGAGCCCACGGGCAAAACGATGGTCACCGGACTCGTGCAGTGTGCCGCCACGTACGCCTCGACGAATGTCGCCCCGATCGGTCTTGCCGACGTTACGGTGATCATCACGAACCTCACGAGCAGTTTTTCCAATGCCACAGTAACCGCCGCAAACGGCTCGTTCTCGCTCACGATTCCCAGCTTCAACGATATTCTGGCGATTCAAAGCCCTCTGGCCCAGATTTATGTCGAAGCTCTTGCCCCATCGACCTTGCCGGCAGACTCGACGGTGCTGATCCCGGCGCCACTAACGAACCTGAACCCGGTATACTTTGTTAATTTCGGGTCGGAAACGGACAACCTGGTTTTCACGAGCGGGACCGGCGAATCCTCCACGGGAGACTGGCTCATCGAGAGCCCGAGCTGCCACTGCCTGGCCTGTGCGCTCGGAGGCAGCGGCACCATTGCCGGCCTGTCAAAAAAGACCGATCATTCGTTCGGCGGCAGCATCTCCGCTTCCACCTCCAAAAAGGGCCTTCGCATCGGGCACTGGACCCATGTCGCGCTGACGAACAAACTCCTCTTCCAGGCCACCGCCATTCACACGGTCACCGCCAGCATCGTCCCTGGCGCGGCGGCGACCAAGGCCTCCGCCATCAACATGGCCGAGTTCTCCGGCCAGGGCACCCTCAAGGGCATCCGCGGCAACAAAGCGAAATACGCCTCCGTTCTGTTTACCGCCCGGGTCGAGGATCACGGGCAACCCGGACGCGGCCTCGATCGCTATTATCTTCGCGTCTATTCCTCCGATGGCACCACCCTCCTCTTGGTCAGCGACGATGCCTCGGATCCATCGGACATCGCTACGGTTCCCATCTCCACCGGAAACCTCACCATTCGCCAGGTGAAGGGACGATAACGGCTCGTGTCTTTTTGACAGGACTAACAGGATTAACAGGATTTGAGGTTTGGACTGGCGGGCCGATTGAGCTTGGCGGGGCTTGAAATGGGGGGGTAATTACTGGAACCACGGCTCAGACCGGCGGGCTGATTGGAGACATCCTCCTCGCCCCAGGTGAGCTGGCCCGCGCGGTTCCCCCTTGACAAGGAATTCATTATGGTTTACTGTAGAAATACCTGTATGGATACCATTACCAGGTGGGCCGGAAAGCGGCACAAAATACGCGAGCCAATTCGCCGGCGCGAACGGGCCCGTCCCAAATGCCGACCGGAAGTTTTTACCCTCTCCACTTCACGTTTCACGCCAATGTCGCCTCAAAATTGCGCTTTTTCCGCGCCGTTTCTGCGCTGTTTTCAAAGGTGGTGTTTACTACCCCTTGCGCCCCAGCTACGTGCAAAATCACCCCCCACCCACAGCGCAATTCCTGGTTGACGTTGCTTGCCGCGCCGACCTGTCCTCCGTCCTGTCCATCGAAGGCTTGGCGGAGGCGGGAGCGGTACACGCATCACGCATCACGCATCAACCCATTGTCACCGCAGAATTAGACATTTTCTTTACAATTTCCCCTTCACATTTTGAAAACACACGCCAGCGACCGTTGTCGCCCAACCACTTGCGCAAAATGACGGGAGAAACTGTCAAATTCCTAGTTGACTTTGCTTGTCGCGCCGGCCTGTCCTCCGTGGCCTTGGCGGAGGCGGGAGCATCAGAGCGAAAGCGGGCCCACACCATAGTGGCATCGGCCTCCCGCCGATGTGCTCCTTCCTTCAATCGAGGCAATGCGCCGAGGTCGCTTTGGCCGGTTCTCTTCCCCGCCTCCCAGCCATCCCCGGTCGCTTGGCATCTTGCCAACCTTTCGCCAACCGACCGCCAACCTGTGCCAACCTGTGCCAACCTAAGGACGGTATAAATGACAAATATTTTTTTTCTTGCCAACCAATAATGCCCACCCCGAAACCATGGATCAGACGAGTGGAAAGCGCGGGACCGCTGTGCACACCACCCGCCCTGCCTCGCCGACTTGTCGCGCCGGAGCAGCTTGTCTCGCCGAAGTCCGACGAAGGCGGGGGTCTGACGAAGGCCGAAGTCCAACCAAGGCGGGTTCACGCCCCACGTTTTAACGTTCCACGTTCTAACGTTTCCGGTCACGCCTCACCCCTGACGCCAATGTCACCGCAGAATTAGACCGTTTCTGGACCGTTTCTGGACCATTTTCGATTTCACTTTTCGCTACCCACTGCCCCCCAGCCACTTGCAAAGCCGCTTCCCAAAACCGGTCTAATTCCTGGTTGACAAAGAAATATGCACAGAAGCAGGTTTTCCCTGGTAGCCTTCGCTGCCTTCGCTACCTTCTGTTGAGATTTCTGATCCGGCCAAAATAGGGGTTGCCATTCCCCTGGGGCTTGGTATCTTGCTGCCCCTTTTTGCCGAGGGACGCCAGAGGGCGCGAATCGTCGGGAAAGGGGAAAAACGGCCTTAAACGGCCTGCCCCGGTTGGGGCGGGTGGCCATAACAACATCGAAAACAATCCCGTTTTCCGCGGGATGGTTCGCCCGAGAGGCGAGCTTTTAACAAAAGGAAACTTGTGATTAGTATTGGCTTAAAGGAATTGCTCGATGCCGGGGTCCACTTTGGACACCAAACGAAGCGGTGGAACCCCAAGATGAAGCCGTTCATCTTCGACGCGCGGAACGGCATTCATATCATCGACCTGAGCAAGACGCTCAGCCAGTTGGAGGCCGCGTGCAACTTTCTTACCACCACCGTCAGCAAGGGCGGGAAGGTGCTGTTCGTCGGCACGAAAAAGCAGGCGCAGCAGGCGGTAAAAGAGACGGCCAAGGAATGCGGGCAGTATTTCGTGACCGAGCGCTGGCTCGGCGGCACGATGACCAATTTCGCCACCATCAAGCGCTCCATCGCCCGGCTCAAGCAGATCGAGAAGATGGAGGCCGACGGCACCATCAATCGGTACGTCAAGCAGGAGCAGTCGATGATCCGCCGCGAAGCGGCCCGGCTGGTAAAGTTTTTTGACGGCATCCGCACCATGGACAAACTGCCCGGGGCGATGTTCGTGGTGGACATCAAGCGCGAGCACAACGCGGTGGCTGAAGCCCGCCGGCTCAAAATCCCGGTCGTGGCCATCGTCGATACCAACTGCGATCCCGATCTGGTTGAGTTTCCCGTAGCGGGCAACGACGACGCTATCCGCTCGGTGCGGATGATTTTGGCCACGGTCTGCCAGATCGTCACGCAGGCGCAGGCCGAATACGAGGCGAAGTACGCCCGGCGGAAGACGGCGGAAGTCCCGGCGTCCGGTCCGGCGGCGGCGCCCGAGGCGGCCCCGGCTCCGGCGGCTGAACCGGCCGTGCCCGTGGCGCCGGCCGCTCCTGCGGCCTAGTCCCATTGAACGTGCGGCCGGGCTCGATAGGGCCGGGCCGCATGGGATTTGTTAAATGGGCCAGATGAGCTAACATTTCTATACGGGCGAGGAGTTTTTTTCTCCTTCCAGGCTTAACGATCAACTAACAACCAGGAACTAAGGAATTTTTATATGGCTGAGATTACTGCCGCCACAGTGGCGAAACTCCGCGAGATGACCAACGCGGGGATGATGGATTGTAAAAACGCGCTTAAGGAATCGAAGGGCGACCTGCAGGCCGCGGTGGACATTTTGCGCAAGAAAGGCGCGGCCACGGCCACGAACAAAGGCGGGCGCGAGGCCCGCGAAGGCATGATTGCGTCGCACATTACCCCGGACGGCCGTTTGGGCGTATTGGTGGAAGTGAACTGCCAGACCGATTTCGTCGCTCGGAACGAGATGTTCCGCGCGTTTACGGACGATGTGGCCAGGCGGTTGGCGGCGGATCCGAAAGCCGATTTCGAGGCCGAGCGCGTGGCGCTGGTGGCGAAGATTCGCGAGAACATCCAGATTCCCCGCAACGCGCGGATGGAAGTGAGCGGCAACGGCATGATTGCGGCTTACATCCATACCGGGGCGAAGGTGGGCGTGCTGGTGGAAGTGGGCGCGGGCAAGGAGAGCACCGTGGCCACGGGCGATTTCAAGCAACTGGTCAAGGACATCACGCTGCAGATCGCGGCGGGCAGCCCGATGGCGGTTTCCCGGGAACAGATACCCCCGTCGGTCATCGCCAAGGAACGCGAGATCGCCGCCCAATCCGATCGTCTCAAAGGCAAGCCGGCCAAGGCGCTCGAGAGCATCATCAACGGCATGCTGGAGAAGTTTTACACGACCTGCTGCCTGGTGGACCAGGGGTTCGTGAAGAAGAATTCGGAGATCTCGGTGAAGGAACACGTGGCTTCCGTCTCGAAGCAACTGGGCGACGAGATCACCATCCGCCGCTTCGTCCGCTTCCAGGTTGGCGAAACCCCGGCAGCCTGACCCTGTTTTTGACAGGATTAACAGGATTAACGGAATTCTGATTTCCAGACACGCCCACGCGGGAAACCTTCCCGTGTGGGTTTTGTGTTGTCGGCGGGGTTGGGGGGGAGAAGCGGCGGGACGCCGCTTCCGCTTTGAGAATGCAGGAAGGCGATATCGGGGACTCGCGGGAGCTCGTCCTTCCGGGCACATTATGGGGCGGTCAGGCGCGGGGCCACCCGAACACCTGACCACCCCTTGGCGAACAAAAAAGGTCTCGCGCCGATTTAGGCGGCGAGCTTCGGGGCGAATTGCGCCTCCTCGGTCGACTCGCGCAGCGCGTGAGTCGAGGACTGGCCGCAGATGGAGGTGATTTCGTCGAAGTATCCGGCCCCGACGAAGGCCTGGTGTTTGACGGCGCTGTAGCCGTCGCGTTCGGCGGCGAATTCCTTCTCCTGAAGATCGGCATAGGCCGCCATCTGACGTTCCTTGTAGCCCCGTGCCAGCTCGAACATGCTGTGGTTGAGGGCATGGAATCCGGCCAGCGTCACGAACTGGAACTTGTAGCCCATCGCGGCCAGTTCCGTCTGGAATCTGGCAATGCTCGGGATATCGAGGTTCTTTCTCCAGTTGAACGAGGGCGAACAATTATAGGCCAGCAGTTTGTCCGGACAGGCGGCCTTGACGCCTTCGGCGAATTTGCGCGCAAATTCGAGGTCGGGCTTGCTGGTTTCGCACCAGAGCATGTCGGCGTATGGCGCGTAAGCGATGGCGCGGGCAACCGCCAGGTCCAGGCCGGCGTGGACGCGGAAGAACCCGTCCGTGGTGCGCTCGCCAGTGCAGAAGGGCTGATCGCGTTCATCGAAATCGCTCGTGAGGAGCTTGGCGGCCTCGGCGTCGGTCCGCGCGACCAGGATAGCCGGCACTCCGGCCACATCGGCGGCCAGGCGGGCGGCGGTCAGTTTTTGGATGAATTCAAAGGCCGGCACCAGGACTTTGCCGCCCATGTGGCCGCACTTTTTGACCGAGGCGAGCTGGTCTTCGAAATGAACCCCGGCGGCGCCTTCCTCGATCATTTGCAACATGAGTTCGTAGGCGTTGAGCGGGCCGCCGAAACCGGCCTCGGCATCGGCGACAATCGGCGTCCAGAAATCGAATCGATCCTCGCCGTTCAGCAACTGGATTTGGTCGGCGCGCTGCAAGGCTTTGTTGATGCGGCGCACGACCATCGGCACGCTGTTGGCCGGATAGAGGCTCTGGTCGGGATACATGGTGGCGGAGAGGTTGGCGTCGGCGGCGACCTGCCAGCCGCTCAGATAGATGGCTTTGAGGCCGGCCTGGGCCATTTCGACGGCCTGATTGCCGGTCAGCGCGCCCAGCGCCGGAATGTACGCCTCGCTATGGAGCAGGTCCCAGAACTTACGCGACATTTGGTCGGCGATGGTGTGCTCGATTTTCATGGTGCCGCGCAGGCGGAGCACCTTTTCGGCGGTATAGCCGCGCTCAACACCCTGCCAGCGGGGGTCGCTGCGCCAATAGTTTTCCAGCGCCTGCACCTCTCCGGCCGGGATCAGGCCCGGCTTCTTGGCTATGGCTTCCTCGATCAGCGTGATGTGCCCGTTTTTGACGGTTGGGGTGTGGCCGGTCCTGGTCTTCAGCACGTTGTGCCCGCTTAAGGTCCGAGCCGTTTTTAGTGATTTGTAATTTCGTTTCATTGGTCAGTTCTCCATTTTTGGTGGGTCGTGTTAGGTCAGGCGACCTTCTTGAGCGGCTCCGCCGGCTCCGGTTCGGCGTGGCGAAGAGGGACGGTGTTGGGGGAGGGGAGAGTATTCCCGGCGGCGGATTCCTCGTCCAGCACCTCGTAGGCCCTGAGCGTGAGAAACTCAGCCAGAGTTTCATCGGCTACCAACTGGTCGAAGAGCCGGGTAGCCTGGGCGAAATGGCCGTGGTCGAAGCGGTCGGCGCCGCGTTCCTGGCGGATGCGATCGAGCTCCTGCCGGATGATGACACGGACCAGGGGCAGGGTGACTTTACGGCCATCTTCGAGAATGCCGCGGTGATTATGCACCCATTGCCAAACCTGGGTGCGGGAGATCTCGGCAGTGGCGGCGTCCTCCATCAGATTGTAAAGCGGCACGCAGCCCAGGCCTCCGAGCCAGGCCTCGAGGTATTGGATGCCGACGCGGATATTGGTGCGCAAGCCTTCCTCGGTGATGGTGCCCTTGGGGACTTGAACCAACTGCTCGGCGGTGAAGTGGACATCGTCGCGCTGGCGATCCATCTGATTGGGTTTGTGGCCGAGCACTTTGTCGAATTCCTCCCAGGCGATACGCACCAGGCCCGGGTGAGCCACCCAGGTGCCGTCGTGGCCGTCGGCGGCCTCGCGGTGTTTGTCCTCGCGCACCTTTTCGATCGCCTTTGCGTTGGCGGCGGCATCGGTCTTGACCGGAATGTAGGCGGCCATGCCGCCCATGGCGAAAGTCCCGCGCTTGTGGCAGGTCTTGATGCAGGTCAGCGTGTAGGCGCGCATGAAAGGGGTGGTCATCGTGACCTGCGCCCGGTCCGGCACGAGGAAATCTTCCCGGCGGGCGAACTTCTTGATGTAGCTGAAGATGTAATCCCAGCGGCCGCAATTGAGCCCGGCGCTGTGGTGGCGCAGCTCATAGAGGATCTCCTCCATTTGGAAGGCGGCCAGGACATGCTCGATCAGGACGGTGGCCTTGATGGCGCCCTGCGGGATGCCGAGCATGTCCTGCGCCTGCACAAAGACATCGTTCCAGAGCCGGGCTTCCAGATAGTGCTCCAGCTTGGGCAGATAAAGATAAACGCCCGAGTCGTGGGTCATGCGGTAGCGGGCGTTATGGAAGAAATAGAGGGCGAAGTCGAACAGGCTTGCCGAGGCGGGCTGGCCATCGACCCTGAGGTGCTTTTCAGGGAGGTGCCAGCCGCGCGGGCGCACCAGGAGCGTGGCCACGCGCGGGTTGAGCGAGTATCGCTTGCCTTCGGGGCTGACGTAATCGATGGCGCCGCGCACGGCGTCGCGCACGTTGAGCTGGCCGTCCAGCGTCCCTTCCCAGGTTGGCGAATGGGCGTCCTCGAAGTCGGCCATGTAGCAGTTGGCGCCGGAGTTCAGCGCGTTGATGACCATCTTGCGGTCGACCGGCCCGGTGATTTCAACCCGGCGGTTCTGGAGGTCTTCGGGCACCGGGAGCACGCGCCAGGCGCCTTCGCGGATGGGGCGGGTTTCCTCGAGGAAATCAGGCATCTGGCCTCGATCCAGCGCCGCCTGGCGCTCGCGCCGGCGGCCCAGCAGTTCGAGCCGGCGCGGGTTGAACTCCCGATGGAGCGCCGCGAAGAATTCGAGCGCCTCCGGCGAGAGGATGGCGGCTTGTTGGGGGGAGACGGGGGCGAGCAGATCCAGGCCTTGCGGCAAGGGGATGTTTTTCATGATGCGTAGCTTATTCGGAACATTTACGTTCGTTATGCATCTTCGCCCCCTTTTTGTGCTAGTGCAAAATAGAAAATATCAATAGTCGCTATAACCGCCGCCTATATCGATGGGAGACCGATTGCCCGGGCGGGGTTTGGCGCGTATGTTGACCCGGGGCAAGCACGAGAGGACGTGGGCGGAATCGTTCTGGGAGCAGGATGACCGCTGTCGCGTATGACGGGTTCAATCTATCGGTATAAGCAAAACCGCTTCCAGCAGTTGCGGGGGTTCTGCTACGCGGCGGCTTCGGGGAGCATCTCGAAGGCGGCGCGGCGGATGTGTTTGAGCCAACCCGCTGTCTCTCAACAGATTCAGAGCCTGGAAGGGGAGCTGGGAGTCCGGCTGTTCATGCGGCGGTCGGCCCACATCCAACTGACGCATGAGGGCCAATTGCTCTACGAGATGGCGGCGCCTCTGATCGAACAGATGGAGAACCTCGACGAGCAGTTCCGCTCGCGCCGGTCCGAGGTGGATGAGGGGCACATCGAGGTGGCCGCCGGCACGTCAACTATTCTCTACTTTCTGCCGCGGCACGTCGAGGAGTTCCGCCGCTCGTACCCGAAAATCGAGGTGCGTTTGCACAATGTCACCGGTTTGGAAGGTCTGGAGCAGCTCCGGACCGGCATGGTCGATTTTGCGGTTGGACCGTTGATGATGGCGCCTGACGATCTGGAGTTTCACCCGATTGTCTCCTATGAGGCGGTAGTCATCACGTGCCTTGGGCACCCGTTGGCCGCCAGGCGGCTTTCGCTCAAGGAGATCAGCCGCTACCCGCTCATACTGCCCCCGCGCGGCTTGAGCACGTGGAATCTCGTGGACAGCACCTTTAAGAAGCATGGGCTCTCTTACCAGGTGGCGATGGAGGTCGGGGGATGGGAAGCCATCAAGAAGTACGTCGAACTGGGCCTGGGGATTTCGCTGATCATCAGCATCGGCATCACCGGCCAGGAAAAGCTGGAGGTGATCCCCGCCGGCGAGTTTTTCCCGAAGCGGACGTATGGGGTGGTGCTGCGCAAGGGGCGGATTCTAACCCCGCAGGCCAAGCGCTTTGTCGATCTCCTGTTGCGCGCCGGCGGGGATGGAGGCTGAACGGCTGGGCTTGGGCGCTGGGCAAAAGAACCAGCCAGGCTTGCAACACTTATTCTTGCCGCTGCCTAATGAGCTGGTTCCAGGATCATTCCGCCACTTTGATTGGTGCCCATGAACATGCCAATGCCGATGTTTTGCTCTTGCAGCACCACGCCTTGGAACGCAATCGGCTTGCCGGTTTCCGGGTTGACCATGCCGCCTTTGAAAAAGCCGGTTCCGAGGTTGATGCTCAGGTTCAAACGATTGGTGCCGGTGACCACATTGTTCGCGCCCAGCACGGCAGAGTTGGTGCAAGCTGACTGGGGCAGGTTTCCCTTTGCCAGCCACACGAAACCCGTGCTGAGGGTCAGCACCGGGATGCCGGAGGTGGCGCTGAACAACGAGCCGACCACCTGGGTGTAATTGGTAAAGCCGGCCGGATAAAGCGCAGCCTTGGGCGCCGAGGGTTTGATCCAGGCGACAGCGCCGTTGAGGCGGTTGCTGGTTTCATTGGTGAAGGTGAGCCAGCCCAGCGCCAGGCCATCAGCGCCGCCTTTAGGAGAAGCAAAGAAGGGCCAGGAGCCCTGTTTGGAGAGAAAAGACGTTTGAGAAACCGCCGCGCCATCCCCCAGGATTCCGCTAAAACTTAACTGCCCCGACGCGCCAATAGCTACCGTGCCGCAACCTCCCATGCAAGGCTCGGTGATATTGGTGCCCAACGTCGGCGTTCCTCCCAGGCAGGACATTGCCAGGGTGAAGCGGCTGTTTGCCTGGGAGGGGGCATTGGTTTTGGAATAGACGGAACGATTAGCGGCCAATTGGGCCGTCCAGGCGCCGTCGGTGAGCAGACCGCTCAACCCGTCGCCATTCAGCGACGGCTGCAGCGCCAGCGTCAACGGCGTGTGCTTTGCCCGGGGGATGGTGTTTGAAATCGTTCCGGCCGAGGTTGCCCGGCTCGTGAAGGAGTAAGTGTCGCTCGCGAACAGCAGCTTGCCGCTGACGCTGCCGGACTTGGCTATGACTGCGGAGAAGAAACCGGAGCTCTCGGGGGCGAGGTTGTTGGTGTCAAAAAACAAGCCCTGATAGGTTCCGGCTTGAGCGGCCGAAGAGCCAGGAACATAAATCCCTCCAGAAAAGACCGTCGTCGCCACATTGCTGCCGGTGCTGGAGCAAGCGATGGCCGACCACGCCCCCGCATTGGCCTCGGTTTGCGCCCAAGTCTGTCCACCGTCGGCCGATGTGTAAATACCGCCATCGTATGCCGCAGCCACCAGGTTTATTCCGTCAGCGGAGCAGGCTAATCCGGACCAGGCGGCGGCTGGCGCGCCGGTCTGAACCCAGTCCGCGCCCGAGTTGGTGGAAAGATAGATCCCGTCCAGCATGGCAGCCGCTGCCAGCCGGGTCCCGTCGGCCGAGGAGGCGAGGCTGGTCCAGCTCAGGATCGGAACACTGGAGGTGGCCCAATCTGTGCCCGCATTGGTGGAGACACAGAGCCACCCGGGGTCAGCCGCGGCCACCAAAGTCGTAGCATCGGCCGAGCAGACCGTGGCAGCCCATTCCTGGTTGGTGACATTGAGCGCGGCAGTCCAGGTAGCTCCCGCATCCGCGGAAGTGAAGATGCCGCTGAAGTCGGCGGCAGCTACCAGGCAGGATCCATCGCTCGACATGGCGGCCGAGAACCAGGCGTTGCTCGTTCCTTCCACTGCTTCCCAGTCCACCCCGGAGTTTGTGGAAAGGTAGATGGCCCCCGGGTTGGCCACGGCCACCAACCGGCTCGCATCGGCGGAGCAGGCAATAGCAGTCCATTGCTGGGGGGCGAGATTGGTGCTCGCCGCTTTACTCCAGTGGCTGCCGGCGTCCGCCGAGAGATAGATCTGGCCGCTCTCTGCCGCCGCCGCGAGCCTGCTGCCGTCAGCCGAGGAGGCAATCGCAGTCCACTCCTCGTTAGGGGCGCTGGTTGCCACCCAGCTCTGTCCCAACAAAGCCTGGTTATGCGCCGCCAGGGTGAAGAGCACCACCGCGCAGCATCCGAGTCGGTTGAAATTCATGGTCGGGGCCTATTTCAATGAAAAGGACCTCCGCTCACAAGTTACGATTAGGTTACGGGACCGGCTCAGCCGGGAGCAGGAACTGGTTTCCTGGCAGCGGGTCATTACCCCAGGTGCCGGCGGAGGCGGCGGCTTTATATTTGGCCGCTGGAACACGGTGCGGGTCATTGTTTGCCGCGCTCCGCGGCGCCGGGGGCGGGGGGAAGGAGTGCGGCGGTCGTTAGCTTATGGACCTGGAGTTGACCACAAAAGGATTGTTCGGGCTGACGGTGGTGCCGGCGGCCATTTTCGGAGCCGCGGTGCTGGCCTGTCTTTCCAAGCGGATTCGGGATTTCTATTTCGTGCTGCTGATCGTGCTGCTGCCGAGAATCGAGCACCTGGACGTCAATTTCGTGAGCCGCGAGTGGTATCGGGGCACTTCACGAGGGTTCGAGGTTTCGCTGCTCGACCCGCTCATTATCGGGTTGTTGGTCGGGTCGCTGGTTGCGCCGCGCCGGGGCGAAGCGCGCGCGTATTGGCCGGCCAGTTTCGGCCTGGTCCTGTTCTTTTTTCTTTATGCCTGCTTCAATGTCGCGATTGCCGATCCGCAGCTCTTCGGCTTTTTTGAGCTGTGGAAATGGCTGCGCTGCGTGCTGCTGATCCTGGCGGTGGCGTTGTACCTGCGCGGCGAGCGCCAGGTGCGCTTGCTTATTCTGGCGCTGGCGCTGCTGATTTACGACCAGGGCTTTCTGGCGATCCGGCAACGCTATATGGAAGGACTCCACCGCGTTCCTGGCGCGTTCGTCAGCTCGAACAGCCTTTCGGTGTTGCTGTGCCTGGTGACGCCGATGATGGTGGCAGCGGCCAATTCACGGATTCCCACCGCGCTCAAGCTGCTCTGCGCGGGCGCCATACCGCTGGCCTGTGTGGCGGAGGTACTGACCATATCCCGGGCCGGATCGATCATCCTGCCGCTGATGCTGCTGGGCGCGACGCTGGCCACCATGTCCTACCGCATCACCACCCGCAAAATCGTCATTGGCCTGCTGGTTGTGGCGGGCGCGGCTGGCATCACCGCCAAGGGCTGGCACAGCCTGACCTCCCGGTTTGAAGAAAGCAGCTTGAAGGACGAATACGGCAACACGAGGAACCTCGGGCGCGGCTATTACCTGCGGGTTGCCCGGTTGATCGCCGTGAACGAGTTCTTCGGCGTGGGCCTCAATAACTGGTCTTATTGGGTCAGCGGCAAGTACAGCCACATGCTCGGATACGGCTTTGTCCCCTATAAAGGCACCGACAAAATGCCGAGCCAAATAATTCCGCCCCACGCCATTGTCGATGACGAGGCGCAGGCGGCTCCGGCACACAATCTCAGCGCGTTGACCTTGGGCGAGCTGGGCATCCCGGGATTGGCGATTTTCCTGGCGCTCTGGCTGCGCTGGTTTCAGATGGGCGCCAGCTTTTTCCGGCCGCGGGTGTCCGACCCGATGCGCCGGATGGCGGTCGGCATTTTCTTCAGCTTAGGGGGTGGATTTCTGCATGCCTGGACCGAATGGGCCCTGCGGCAGTATGCGATGTACTTTATGGTCCACGTCCTGGCCGGGGCGCTGGCCGGCCTATGTTACCTGCGGCGGCAAGAGAGGAAGATGGGGATTGAGGACGGGACGCCGTTGCGACAGCCGGGCGAAGTGCGACCGTTGCGCGCCACGCTGGGAGGCGCTGCGCTCGCGAGGGGCACCAGGGATTAGAGAGTCCCAATGTCGCCTGGCTCAATGCAGCCCTCGTTCATTCACCTTTCGCCAAGCCTGAGGACTTGCCGGATCGAGGGTGGAATCTCATCTTCCCGATGGGTGACGTAAATCGCGGTCACGCCTTGGGAGCGGATGAGATGGTCCACCGTTTGGATGAACAGTTTGCGGTGGGCCGCGTCGAGCCCCTGGCACGGTTCGTCCAGAATCAGCAGGCGGGGCCGCTTGGCTACCGCGCGAGCCAGCAGCACCATCCGCTGCAGGCCGGCTGAAAGCCCAAAAAGCGGAAACTCGGCAAATTCCGCCAGGTGAAATCGCCGCAGCCACCCGCGCGCCGCCGCGCGCTGGTGCCGTGTGGGCGGCTCGAACAGGCCGATGGTGTTGTGGAACCCCGAGGCCACAACCTCCCAGCACAACGCCGTGTCCGTATAGTGCAGGTGCAGTTCCGGAGAGACCCAGCCGATGTGTTGCTTGAGTTCCCAGATCGAGTCGCCGCCGCCCCGCTGCCGGCCGAAAACGACGATCTCATTCGCATAAGCTTGAGGATGATCGCCCAGAATCAGGCTTAGCAACGTCGTCTTGCCCGACCCATTAGGCCCAAGCAACGCCCAGCTCTCACCTTTGCTCACGGTCCAGGTCAAATCCCGCAGGATCGTCGTCGCGCCGTAACGCACGGTGACATTGCGGAAGATAACCAGCGGCTGCTTCGCTCTGGCGCGGGCGGGGAGGAGCGAAGGCAGAGCAGGGCGGGGAGGCTCGGCACTATGATCTCCGCGGACCTTCGGAAGTCGCGAGGAATTCCGGAGGGCGAAGTTCCTCAAGAAGCGAGTGCCGGGAACTCGCGGAAGTTTGTCCGTCCGAGCACCTGGTTTCGCCAGGTTTCGGTTAAGACTTCGCCGCTCAATCTGCGATACCCGTCCTGCTTCGACCCACAACACCTGAGTCACCTGGCGGGGGAGATCGTCGGCCCGCGTGGTGATAAGCAGGACGCGGAGAGGCGTGCCCATGAGATGTTCGAGCACCCGATGGAAGTGTTCACGCGTTGCCGCGTCTAACCCCGTAAACGGCTCATCCAGAATGAGGAGGCGCAACGGATGGCACAGCGCGCGGGCCAAGTGGACGCGCTGAGTCTCGCCGTTGGATAGCGAGAGCAGCGCGCGGTCCAGGAACGGCTCGATTCGCAGCAGCGCGACGGCGCGACGGCGTCGACGATCGAATTGGGGCCGTTCACGCTCATGCCTGGGGTTGACCTCAAAGGGGTTGATGTCCATCACCCGCTCATAGGAAAGATAATCGCCGACTTGCATGGCCCCTTCCTCTTCGAGGCTGTTCCAGCGGGATTGAACCACGGTTCCGGCGAGGCCTTGCTTCCGATCCTCGAAAGAGACGTGGCCGATGGCTTCCTCGTGGCTCAGGCCGGCCGGCGGCCGGAAGTGATACCGCATCTCGCCTTGAACCAAAGGCAGGCGGCCGCGCAACGCGTCGGCGAACAGCGACTTGCCCGAACCGTTGCCGCCCAGGACTGCCCAATGTTCATCCCGGTGAAAAACCCATGTCGTGTTCTCAAAAATAATTCGTTCTCCCAGCCGGAACCCGGCTGAGTCCAGCGAGAGGAACGGACGATGTGAGAGCATCGGCGAAGACATAGTCGCAATCGCAGGAGCTTAAGCGCCGGCAGGCAGCGGGAACAATTCTAAAACGGTGGATTCAAAACTCGGGGTCGGCGGGGAGTGAAGATTCTGGGTGTTTCTAAAAACAAATTTATCTCGAGAACCTGTTCGTGCCAGAGGCGCTGCAGTGGCAGGGGCTTCCGATCGGAGCCATGGCCCTTGGCTCAGGTTGCACAAGGAGTTGAAAGAGGGGTGCAGTAATTGCGCGAGAGCTGGTGGCGGGAGCCTCACGGGCGGCTGGTGAGATTTGCGCATGTAATATATAACACATTGATGTGCAGAGTGTTGTGTAATGGCTTTGGCATCTGGCATGAGCTATGCCTTAGCTTAGCCTCGGTTGTTTAAAAGAAACCGACAACCACGATTATATAACCGAAAATAGAAATACTATGAGTGAAGTAAACAATTCCGTGACTCCTGCTGCTACGACTCCCTGCGCTTGTGCCGCGACGCAGCCCAAGCCGGTAGCTGCCTCCACGACCCAGCCTCAGGCTCCGAAAGCTTCAAAGCGCAACCGCAAGCAGCGTCCCGCTGCCCCTGCTCCTGCCGCCCCTCAGGCGTAATAAGTATTGTCACGCTTCAAAAGCGTGGTTTGATGCAACACGAGTCGGCGCTGCCGTGGAGGAATGGCAGCGCCGGTTCTTTGTGCAGCAGTGATTGCGGGTGGATAGGAGTTGAAGAGGGCGGCGTTTCACGAAGTGCCACTTTGGTGGCTCGCCGGAGTTCGTTTGGGTTTTGGTTGCGGTCTTGCTGTGCTGAGTCTTTCTGGAGGTTCTGGAGGCTGCGAATTGGACCTGCACGCGGTTCCTCAGGCCCTGTGCAAAGTCTGCACGTAAACTCTTTTCGGATCGCCGGGGCTGAATCGAAATGTCGGTCTGATAATGTCTTATCTCGCTATCAGTCAATCACTTACGAGACTGGTCGGTTTCGATGGCATAAAAGTAGCGGCAGTGCTGCCTATGAACGACGTAATCAGCAATCTGTTGAAGCTTCAGGCGATCGAGTTCGGGGAGGTCAAGGGCAAGGATGTGGAAGCGCAAGCCGGCGAATTGCGCTCGAAAATCCCGTTACCGATTCTCGGCCACTACGACCGTTTGCGCGCGCGGAACAAAAAAGGGGTTGCGCTGGTGCGCAACCAGGTTTGCACGAGTTGCCACATGCATGTGCCGATCGGCCAGATCACGGTCATCATGCGCGGGGAAGATATTCAACTCTGCGAGACCTGCGGCCGGTATCTGTACCTGGCCGAGGCGTCGGGAGAGCCGGCAGCCGAAGTGGCTCCAGAGAAGGCTGAAGAAAAGCCGGCCAAACCAGCGGCCAAGCGGCCTCGCAAACGCAAGGCCAAGGAAGCGGCCGCCCCTGCCTGAAAAGGCTGGGAACAATAAGGGGGAGCGCTGGACGACCCGAAGCTCTGGTTTCGCCTGCTGTCCCAGCCGTAGTCCTAAACTTCCGCACCCATGCCGTTTGAGGTAACGACCAACCCAGTTGCGCCCATGACGCTGCGGGATTACACCCGTGGGCCGTTGATTGTGCCGCAATTGCGCGAGCGCGATACCGCCGGCATTATCAACGAATTGAGCAATGCCTTGCAGCGGGAGGGCGTGGTGCTGGATGTGCTGCCCTTCTATCATGCGGCGCTCAATCAGGAATTGCTTGCCAACTCCGCGCTTGGTTGCGGCATCGCTTTGCCCCATGCCCGACTCAGCGGCGTCAAGCAATTGAAGTTCGCTTTCGGCCGCATCCCCGAGCCGGTCATCTGGGGCGCCAAAGGCTCCGGCCACGTCGAGCTCATTTTCCTCCTGGCGGTGCCCGCGACCGATGCCGCCAGCTATCTTCATCTGCTCGCCAGCCTGGCCCGGCTGGGACAGCAGCCCGAACTGCTTGCCGAACTTCGCGCGTCTCAAAGTGTCGAAGCCATCCTGGGTGTTCTCGAAAGGATTCGCCTGCGACAATGATGACGCTGCCCCGCAACTCTTCCCAGTCCAAAGTCCTCGAGCTTCTCCTTGGCCGCCAATGGCAGGGAAGGTCGAAGCCTAATCGCGTTCAGCGCACCTAACGCCCTGCAAACTACCCAGCTCATGGTTTTCCCGTCTCCCATTTCGCTCTTGAAGCTGGCCTTGTGCCTGTACGGCATTGGGGTGGTCGGCAGCCTGTTGGCTATGCGTCGTGACCGCGTTGCGAACCTGGCCGGATTCGGAAGCGCCTTGCTGGCTGGGATGCTCGGTGTGGGGGCGTCGGTAACGGCGCTGCTTTGCGGTTCCCCGGCCCAAGGCGGGGCGTTCGAGCTGTGGCCTTCGCACGTTCCTTTGGTGACCTTCAATGCCCGGCTCGATCCGTTGGGGGCGTTCTTCGTGCTGATTGTTTCGCTGTTGGCGGCGGCATTGTCGATTTATTCGTTCGGCTACGTGCGCGGGTTCTACGGGCGCAAGAACGTCGGCGTGCTCGCCGCGTTGTACAATGGCCTCTTGCTGGCCATCACACTGGTCTTCACCGCGGCCAACGCGTTCTTCTTCCTCATGGCGTGGGAGATCATGGCTCTGACGGGGTATTGCCTAATCAGCTTCGAGCATGAGAAGACCGAGACGCGCAACGCCGGCGTGCTGTATTTCGTCATGTCGCACATCGGCACCGGCTGTCTGATCCTCGGTTTCCTGCTCTTGTTCCAGGCGGCGGACAGTTACAGCTTCGAGAGCTTCCGCGCGCTGGGCGAGCGGCTTTCCCCGGGCCGGCGCGACGCGGCGTTTCTGCTGTTCCTGTTCGGGTTCGGAGTGAAAGCGGGCATCGTGCCGCTGCATATCTGGCTGCCGGAAGCACACCCGGTGGCGCCCAGCAACGCGTCGGCGATGCTTTCCGGGGTGCTCATCAAGACCGGCATTTACGGCCTGACGCGCGTGCTGTTTGATTTCATGGGAACCCCGCCCAATTGGTGGGGCGTGACGGTGCTGACCCTCGGAACGATTTCAGCCGTGCTGGGCGTGCTCTATGCGCTGATGGAGCACGACCTCAAACGGTTGCTGGCCTACCACAGCATCGAAAACATCGGCATCATCCTGATGGGATTGGGCGCGTCGCTGATGTTCCTGCACAGCCATCATCCGGTGTTGGCGGCGTTGGCGCTCATCGCCGCGCTGTATCACACCATCAATCATGCGTTGTTCAAGGCGCTGTTGTTCCTGGGCGCCGGGGCCGTGCTGCAGGCCACACACACCCGTAACATGGAAGAGATGGGCGGCTTGATTAAGCGAATGCCGAAAACCGCCTTTTGCTTCCTGATGGGCGCGGTGGCGATTTCCGCGCTGCCGCCGCTCAATGGATTCGTCAGCGAATGGCTGACATATCAATCGTTGCTGCAGGGCTTCGGCACGACCGAGAGCCTGGTCAAAATCATGTTCCCGCTGAGCGGGGCGATGCTGGCGCTGACCGGCGCGCTGGCGGCGGCCTGTTTTGTGAAGGCCTTTGGGATCACGTTCCTGGCCCAACCGCGCAGTGAGCATGCCGCGCAGGCGCGTGAGGCTGCGCCGACGATGGTGTGGGGCATGGGGTTGCTGGTGGCCGCCTGTATTTTTCTTGGACTCTTCCCGACGACCTTCCTCAATCTGCTGGCGCCGGTCACGGAGCAGCTCATCGGCCAGCCCCTGCCTGGCTTCTTGAGCCGAACCGGCGGTTTGGTGCTGGGGAACACTCAGGAACTGGGCGGCACGGTTTCGACCCTGGGCCTGGCCCTGATGGGGATTTGCCTGCTGCCGATTCCGCTGGTGTTTTGGCTGTTGTTCGGCCGGCGGTCCCAGGTCCGGGTCGGGCCGACTTGGGATTGCGGTCTGCGCGGCCTGACGCCGAACATGGAATATACCGCGACGGGGTTCTCCAAGCCCATCCGCATGATTTTCAAGGCGCTGTTCCGTCCGCGGCGCGAGGTGCAGCGCGAATATGATTACTCGCCTTATTTCGCCAAGACGCTCCGGTTCCAAAGCCACATCGAAGAAGCCTTTGTCACCCGCCTTTACCGGCCGCTGAACCGCGGGATTCTCCGGATGTCCCGCCGGATGCGCGCGCTCCAGGCCGGCAGCATTCACGCCTACTTGATTTATATCTTCATCACGCTGCTGTTGCTGCTGATGTTTGCGTTATGATCCGTTTCACGGAAATAGCCCTGCAATTGTTCCTCCTGCTGGCGCTGGCGCCGCTGGTGACGGGTTGCATCCGGAACTGGAAGGCCAAGCTCCAAAACCGCCGCGGACCGCGGGTTTGGCAGCCCTATTTCGACCTAGCCAAATTCCTGCGCAAGGACATGGTCATCTCCGAGCACGCTTCCTGGATCTTCCACGCGACGCCTCACGTGCTTTTCATTTCGACACTGCTGGCGGGCCTGATGATGCCCCTGGTGAGCGTGTCGGCGCCGTTGAGCCTGTTCGGCGGGGTGCTGGCGTTCGTGGGGTTGCTGGCCTTGGGGCGGTTCTTTCTGGCGTTGGGGGGGCTTGATGCCGCCAGCGCCTTCGGCGGCATGGGCAGCAGCCGGGAGATGACCATCGCCGCCATGGCCGAGCCGGCGTTGATGCTGGCGATCTTTACGGTGGCGATCACCGCTGGCTCGACCAACCTCAGCCAGATGCTGCTCGCCTCCCAGGCGCCGACCGGGCAACTGCTCAACCCAGCCTTGCTCAACCCGGCTCATCTCCTCGCCTTCGCGGCTTTGTTCATCGTGCTGCTGGCCGAGACCGGACGCATCCCGGTGGACAACCCGGCAACGCACCTGGAGCTGACCATGATCCACGAGGCGATGATTCTGGAGTACTCAGGCCGCTATCTTGCGCTCATCGAGTGGAGCGCCTCGGTCAAACAGCTTGTGCTGATGGCCTTGCTCGCCAACATCTTCTTCCCCGTTGGCATTCCGGTGCAGCCGAGCGCCGCGGGACTGGGGCTGTCGTTGCTCTGGTTTCTGGCCAAGCTATTCGCCTTATCCGGCGCGGTGGTGCTGGTCGAAACCACCAACGCGAAGCTGCGGCTGTTTCGCGTGCCGGATTTGCTGACCGCGGCGTTCACCCTGGCGGCGCTGGCGCTCTTATCGACGTTCCTATTCCAATGACCATGCCACCCCCATCGCAGCCGCCGGAATCGCACCCATGATCCCCACCCACACTCAACTCGCCTCGCAGTGGATCACCCTGCTGGCCGCGGGGATGCTCATCATCCAATTGCTGATGGTCGTGCAGCGGATGCTGCTGACGAATATCCGCCTTTTCGCGCTGCAATCGCTGATGCTGACTGCCATCGCCGCGATCGTGGCCGGGGCCAACCATGCGGTCGATGTGTACATCGTCGCCGGCCTCACGCTCGTCGGGAAAGTCTTTGTCCTGCCCTGGCTGCTCAACCGCCTGGTGCGGCGCATCCAGATTCACCAGGAAATCGAGCCGCTGCTCAACTCGACCGCTTCGATGCTGCTGTGCGGCGGCTTGACGCTGCTGGGCTACATCGTTGCGCGGCCTTTCACCTCCCTCGAGCAGTTAGGCAACAATACGCTGGCCGTCGCCATCACCCTGCTGTTGACCGGCTTCTTCCTCATGTTCAACCGGCGCAAAGCCATTACCCAGGTGCTGGCGTTGTTAACGATCGAAAACGGCGTGATGCTCGCGGCGGTGGCGCTGACGTCCTACGGCATGCCGTTGGTGGTCGAGCTGGGGATTTTCTTCGACGTCATGGTCGCCGTGATGGTGCTGGGCATCCTGGTCTATCGCATTCGCGAGACCTTTGCCTCCATGGATGTCAGCAAGCTTAGCCAGTTGAAGGGGTGAACGTGTTGCTCCCCATATTGATTGCTCCCGCGGCGGCGGCGTTGCTCTGCCTGGTGCTGCGCTCCCGGCGCGCGATGGAAGGGTTGAACATCCTCGCATTTGCCGTGACGGTCGCCTTGGGCATCCGGTTGCTGTTCGAAGTGCTGGCGGTTCCGGGGCACGTCGTTACTGAATGCCAGGAATTCTTCCGCGCCGATGCGTTGAGCGCCTGGATGGTGCTGCTCATCTCGGTGGTTTCGCTGGGAACGTCGCTCTACGCCGGGCGCTACTTCCAGCGCGACCTTGCCGCCGGCGCCGTCACCGTGGGCCGGGCCAAAGAGTTTTTCGTCCTCACACCACTGTTCTCCGCCGGCATGTTCCTGGTGGTGCTGGCGAATAACCTGGGGGTGATGTGGTTTGCCTTGGAAGCCACCGCGCTCTCATCGGTATTGTTGGTGGCGCTTTACAACCGCAGCACCTCCCTCGAAGCGGCCTGGAAATACGTCATCCTGGGCAGCCTCGGCCTGGCCTTGGCGCTTTTTGGAACGGTTTTTATCTACGCTGCGGCGGTGGACCGCAACTCGACGACGCAGCCCAGCTTTAACTGGTCCCATCTGATGTTGATAGCCAAACAACTCGATCCGCGCCTGGTGAAACTGGCGTTTGTGTTCGTGTTCGTCGGCTACGGCACCAAGGCAGGGCTGGCGCCCATGCATACCTGGCTGCCGGATGCTCATAGCGAAGCTCCCTCGCCCACCAGCGCCATGCTGAGCGGGGTCTCGCTCAAAGTGGCGCTCTACGCTCTTTTGCGCTTTCACATCCTCACCACCGCCTGCCTGGGCACGCCTTTCAGCCGGACGATGCTGCTGGTGTTCGGCCTGGGGTCGATGTGCCTGGCCGCCCCGTTCATCCTGGTGCAAACCAATCTCAAACGGCTCCTCGCGTACTCGAGCCTGGAACACATCGGCTTGATTTGCGTCGGCGTCGGGCTGAACTCGCCGGTGACCATCTTCGGCGCGCTGCTGCACATGGGCTATCATGCGTTGACCAAGCCGGTCCTCTTCTTCGCCGCCGGCAACATCCACCAGAGCTGCCACACGCTGCAGTTGCGCCTGATCGGCCCCGGCCTGGCGCAGATGCTGCCGCTGACAGTGGTCTGCATGGGGTTGGCGGCGGTGGCGGCGACGGGGCTTCCTCCCTTTGGTTTGTTTCTTAGTGAGATGACGGTGTTGAGCGGCGGCTTCGCTGCCGGCCAGGGTGGCGTGTCAATGTTGGTGTTGGTGGCGTTGCTGGCTTCTTTTTGCGGAATTCTCTATCAGCTCGCGCGGATTCTGCTGGGCGCACCCAAGGTTGCGCGCGTCAGCGATGCCGCCTGTTGGGATGGCGTGCCCGCCATGGGTCTGATGCTGGGCGCGTTGGCAGTCTTCAGCCTGTGGCTGCCGGCGCCGCTGCTCGAAGTGATGCACCGGGCGGCCGGAATTATCGGAGGCGAGCCTTAAAGACAATGGTGCCCATTTTTCTAATCCTCATTCCTCTGTTGTCCGGCCTGCTGTGCCTGGTGGTCGGCTCGCGGGTTTGGTGGGAGCGAGTGAACCTGCTGGCGTTCGCGGCCGTGGCGGGCTTGGCGGGGGTGCTGGCCCTCGAGGTCTCGCGTTGGGGGCCGGTCTCGGTGATGGATGATTTCCTGAGGGCCGACGCCTTGAGCGCGATCGTGGTGGCTCTCACGGCTTTTGTGGCGCTGGTTTGCGGCCTGTATGCGGTGGGTTATTTCCGCCGCGAACTGAGCGAAGGGCGCGTCACGGAGCGCCAGTTGCGGCGGTATTACGTCCTGACGCCGCTGTTTGTTGGGGCGATGCTTTTGGCGCCGCTGGCGAACAACCTGGGCGTCATGTGGGTCGCCATCGAGAGCAGCACGCTGGCTTCGGTGCTGCTGGTCACTTTCTACAGTCAAAGGACCTCGTTCGAGGCGGGCTGGAAGTACATCATCATCGGCAGCGTGGGCATCTCGCTGGCGCTGTTTGGAACGGTCATTACCTACTCCTCGGCCATTGCGGCGCTTGGCCCCTCCGCCCACCACGGCATGAATTGGTCGGTCCTGGTCGAGGTGGCCGACAAACTGAATCCGCAGGCGATGCGGCTGGCGTTCGTGATGGTGCTGCTCGGCTACGGCACCAAGGCAGGGCTGGCGCCCATGCATACCTGGAAACCGGACGCCTATGCCGAAGCGCCCGTTCCGGCGGCGGCCTTGCTGGGGGCCGGCTTCATCAACTGCGCCATCTACGCCATCATCCGCTTCGATGTGCTGGCCGAGAAATGCCTCGGCCACGCGTTCCCCAGTCATTTGCTCATCGGGTTCGGCGTGTTTTCGATTTTGCTGGCGGCGCCGTTCGTGCTGGTGCAGCGCAATTTCCGCCGGCTGCTGGCCTACTCGAGCATCGACCACGCCGGGATTATGGTTTCCGCCCTCGGCTTCGGCGGGCTGTTCGGCGCGCGCGGGGCGGTCTTGCACATGCTTTTCCATGGGTTGACCAAGCCATTGCTGTTTTTCTCGACCGGCAACATCCAGCAGGAATTCGGTTCCCCTTATTTCCGCAAAGTGCGCGGTGTGGTTCACGTGCTGCCCTGGACCGGCGGCCTGCTGCTGCTGGCCACCTTCGCCGTCACCGGCACGCCGCCGTTTAGCCTCTTCCAGAGCGAATTCACCGCGCTGAGCGGGGCTCTGGCGGCCGACCACGGCTGGGCGGCGTTCCTGTTCATCCTGGGGGTGGTCGTCATTTTCGTCGGCTTCCTGGTCCATATGGCGAAGATGAACTTGGGAGCAGCGCCGGAATCGATGCCGCGCGTCGCGGAGTGCCCTTGGAAACTGGCCGCGATGATCCTGGTGGCGCTGGTCGTCGTTGCGATTGCCTTTTGGTTGCCCGACCCCGTTACCGCCTTGGTAGGCGAGTCGGTAAAAATCCTTGGAGGCGGCCTGTGAACCCCGCCACGCAGACATCCCTTGGTATGACCCCCCTTGATCCCTCTCGCCTCGTGCCGGGCTTGCAGCCGGTGCTGGCGGATTTAACCGATCGTTTCAGTGCTCGCATTGAAGCCGTGCAAGCGCCGCGGGCCAACGAGGTCTATTTCGACGCCGCTATGGACCTGGTCGCCGGCTTTTGCGCCCAGCTTTACAAGAAATGGAACGGCCGGCTCGTCGGCCTGTTTGCCGACGATGCCCGGGCCGAGGCTAAAGTGTTCCATCTCTACTATGTATTCGCCATCGATGCCGCGCATGGTTTCTTCATCCTGCGCGTGCCGGTGCCGCCCGAGCAGCCGCGCTTTGCGTCCCTGTCAAACGCCTTGCCCGCCGCCAACTGGCAGGAACGGGAAATCCAGGATCTCTTCGGCCTTAAGCTGGAAGGCCATCCCAATCCGCGCCGCTGCGCACTGCATGACGATTGGCCGGAGGTTTTTCCCTTGCGCAAGGACTTCGACCTGAAGGCAGTCCTGCCTCCCTTCAAAGGTGAGCGGCACAAGTTCCGCCAGGTCGAAGGCGAAGGAGTCTTTCAGGTGCCGGTGGGGCCGGTTCACGCCGGCATTATCGAGCCCGGCCATTTCCTCTTCAGCGTTGCCGGCGAGCCGGTGCTCTATCTTCAAATCCGGCTTTTCTACACGCATAAAGGCACGGAGAAACTTTTCGAAGACATCCCGCTGGCCCATGGCGTCTCCCTGGCCGAGAGCATCTCGGGCGATTCGAGCTTTGCCCACGCGACGGCCTTCTGCCATGCCGTCGAGCGGGCCGCCGATGTCGAGGCGCCGCCCCGCGCCCGCGCCTTGCGCACCGTTTGCCTTGAACTTGAACGCCTCTATAACCATATCGGTGACATCGGGGCTATCGCCACGGATGTCGCCTTTGCCATCGGCAACGCCCACGCCATGCGTCTCAAGGAAGGTGTGTTGCGCCTCAACGAGCAGTTGGCCGGCAACCGGCTCTTGCGCGGCATGGCCTGCCTGGGCGGGGTCCGGCGCGATTGGAGCCCCGGCCACATCGAGAGGGTCAGCCGCTTCGTCGGCGGGCTCCGGCCGGAGTTCGAGTCGCTGGTCGGATTGATTCGCGGCTCCTCCTCCACACGTGATCGGCTGGAAAACACGGGGATTCTTAAACCGGAAACCGCGCGCGACCTCGGGGTGGTGGGCATCGCCGGGCGCGCCTCCGGCTTTGATCACGACCTGCGCCGGGACTTCCCCCATGCCGCCTATGATCAGGCGAGCTTCCGGGTGCCGGTATTTTGCGAAGGAGATGTTCTGCGCCGCATGCAGGTCCGCATCAACGAGGTTCGCCAGTCCCTTTCTATTATCGAACAGATTATGGCCCGGTTGCCGGAGGGCCCGGTGCGGACGCCGGTGCCGGCGCCGCCGGCGGGCGCCGTGGCGCTGGGTTACGTCGAAGGCTGGCGCGGAGAGATCTTTCATTGGATTCGTTTCGCCGCCAACGGGCGGCTTGCGCGCTGCAAGATCAAAGACCCCTCGCTCCAAAACTGGCCCGCCTTGAGCGAGGCGATCCTGGGCAATATCGTTCCCGATTTCCCGGTGGTGAACAAGAGCTTCAATTTGTCGTACTCCGGAACCGATCGATGAGCCGTTATGTTTGAGATCCTGCGCAAGAGCCTGGCTACAGGCATCGTCACCTCGGATTACCCGGCGGCTCCGGCGGCCGTCTCCAGCGAAGCCCGGGGGCGCCCTGAAATTGACTTCGCCGTTTGGAAAGATGCCCGCCCCGCCGCCGCCGCCTGTCCGACGGGCGCTTTGGCCTGTGCGGACCGCAACGGCATCCGCGACGCGACGCTGGATCTGGCCAAATGCACCTTCTGCGGACTCTGCGCCGACGCTGATCCTCAGATTCGGATGACCAATGCCTGCGAGCTGGCTGCGCGGAACAAGGCCGATCTGCTGGCGACCGCCCGGTACCAGCTCCAACCCGACGGTGCGCATCGACACATGCTTGGCACGCCGACCGCGCCATTCGATCCCAGCCATTCGACTCTCGAACCGTTGGGCGCCGAGCTTAAGGCGCGCGTTAACGCCGTCCTGGGCCGCTCGCTGCATATCCGCGAGGTGGATGCCGGCTCCTGCAACGGCTGCGAGGTGGAGATCAGCGGTCTGAACAGCCCGGTGTACGACGTCGAGCGATTCGGCATCCATTTCGTCGCCTCGCCGCGCCACGCCGATATGCTGCTGGTGACCGGCCCGGTCTCGCGCAACATGGAGCTGGCCCTTCGCAAGACCTACGACGCAACTCCGCCGCCGCGGTTGGTTGTGGCCGTGGGCGCCTGCGGTTGCAGCGGGGGCATCTTCGGCCGCAACTACGCCACCCTGGGCGGTGTGGACAAAGTCATTCCCGTGGATGTGTATATCCCCGGCTGCCCGCCCAATCCCCACGCCCTGCTGCACGGAATCCTGCTGGCCATTGGCCGGCTGGCGTGAGACCCCCGGGAGCCGACCAACAGTCGATGTTCGTCCTGGAAGGAGTTATTGCAACCCTTCAGGTTGCACATCTGTTTATAGTTGCCTCTCCCATTAGCACACCGCTTCAGCGGGGTGATCCGCGAGCGCGAATCTGTTCAACCGCTTCAGCGGTTTCTTCGCAACAAGCCTCGAGTATAAAGATGTCGCGCCTCCGGTTCTGAGAGGCCGTCGTAATTCGCCCGCAGGGTCAGGCGGCTTTGGGCGGCTCTGCCTCATGCGAGACTGGATTGGGAAATCACTGGTGGCCTGGGAGATGGTGGAGGCTTGGTAACCGCCCGCCTTAACAACACCGCGGCTCAGGCACGGCGCGCCAAGAGTATTTAGGATGACGAGGAGAGCCCGTCGCGCCGTTGCCTTCAGCGCCAAGGTGATTCATTTCCCAGTGGATACCCCGTCTGCAAGCGGAGCCTGGCGGAATGGGCTAACACTCAGGCCCGTTGTGACCATGGTGAGCTGACCCTTGGTGCTCTTAAAGGTAAAGGTCCAATTCGACCATAGCTCCGAGTACTCGGCGCGGACACACTGTAAACGCCCGGCGGCGCTACCAAGCGTCCTCTCAGCCGTACTATACGCTGCGGGAAGCGACTCCGGCGAAGACTTCTTGGCGCTTCCCACCGTCGCGTACCATGGAGGGGGTGGCGGCGGCTGTGGCCCACCCGAGAAAGCGAGCACCAGGCGAGCCATCGAGGCGACGATCCCAAAGAGGATTAAGGACCTTTTCATAGACACTCAAATTCACCTAACGATGAGGTGAGCGAATGGCGGCGAGCACCAGATGCACGAATCTGCAAACCGGCAACACCCGTCGCCATTCGCTCCACCGAAAAGTTAGTTGCCCCTCGCCTCATCCTTCAGATCGCCCGTCCAGTAAAACGCCAGCACAGCCAAAAGGAAAGAGGCAATCGCCACGGAGGACGCGATACCGAGAAGGTAGCTCAGCCGGAAGCTCTCTCGCGTGAACTCGATGATCTTGCCGTGCTCCTCGACCAGATAACGGCCACCAACGACCTTGCCCCCCGGAAACGCCGCGCCGCCGTGGGCGAGCATGTGAATGATGAACGCCACGAATAGGCCCAAGCCGATGACGAACCACGGGCCAAGGACCCGCTTTGCCCTTCGAGATACACGAACTTGGTTCATAGCCTTGTGCAGCTAACATTAATGGCAAGCCACGGTTTTGTTGGCATATTGGAACTGACCTTTCACTCTTTGGCGACTATAATTGCCTGTGATAGAAGCTCAAGCGCAAAACCCGGGTCGTATATCGGAACCGGCAAACGCAACATTCTTATCGTAAATCTGGTGATCGATTCTCTCCAGGCCAGTAAGGAGCGCCGTGAATCCGGGAACTTCTGAATCAACGCAAGCGCATTGCGACGTCCGGTGCTCGCACTCGGAGAGTTTCGCCGCCCTGCTTGCCCAGTTGCGCCTGTCCCTGCTGATCTCCACCTACCAGACCGGCCATCTGGTCACCGTGTCGGCCAGGGACGGGAGGTTGAGGCTGGCTTTCAGTCAATTCGAGCGGGCGATGGGAATCGCGGTCAAACCCGGGACCATCGCCGTGTGCGCTCGCAAGGAAGTGTGGTTTCTGCGGAATGCGCCCGATATCGCTACCCGGTTGCCGGGCGGCGAAAGCCACGACGCATGTTTCCTCGCGCGCACGTCGCACTTTACCGACGACCTGCAAGGGCACGAAGCCGCGTGGATCACCGGAGCGAACGGCGCGGCGGAGTTCTGGATCGTCAACACCCTGTTTTCCTGCCTTTGCGCACTGCATCCGCATTACAGCTTTGCGCCCCGCTGGCGGCCGCCCTTCATCTCGGCACTGCGCCCCGAAGACCGCTGCCATCTTAACGGCCTGGCGGTAGTGGACGGCCAGCCTCGGTATGCGACGGCCCTGGCCGAGACGGACAGGCCTTCCGGCTGGCGTGCTATCAAGCACAATAGCGGCTGCCTTATCGAGGTCCCAGGCGGCCGCGTCCTGGCCCGTGGCCTCTGTCTCCCTCATTCGCCGCGGGTGGACGGGGAGCGAGTCTTTTTTCTCCGCTCGGGCGAAGCCGATCTCGCCATGGCGGACCGCCGTACCGGCCACGTAACACGCGTGGCCTCGGTGCCGGGCGTGGCCCGCGGCCTGGCCCTGTACGGCGGATATGCCTTCGTGGGGATCTCCAAGGCCCGGCCTACGCTGCAGGGGGTGCCCGTCACGGCGGAGCGCGACAAGCTTCGTTGCGGCGTTTGGGTGGTCGATTTGCAGAGCGGCGCCATCGCGGCCCAACTGGAGTTCAACACGGGCGTGGAGGAGGTTTTCGACGTGCAAGTGCTGCCAGGAATCCTCGCGCCTTACGTCTCCGGCCCCGAGGCGGAAAAGGATGTCGGCCAGCCACTTTGGACCGTCCCTCCGGCCACCGCGTGAGGCGATGATTCCAGGTGGCATAGGGCCAGGACAAAACCCTCAAATCCGGTTGCGTCAGTTCCTCTTTGGTGTAAGGTCGATTAGCGCCGTGGAAGCATGCGGCCAGAGAACCTGCTTGAGGCTCGGTCCCAGCGGACGCCACACGGATCAAACCATTTGAACCATGCGACAATTCAGACGACGCATGAAACGCCTGGCCGCGTTGGTGGTGGGAACCGCAGCCGGAGCGGCGGTGACACCGGTGATGGGGCAGTTGCTCGGGCAAAACCTTTTTCCGTCGAATAGTCCGTGGCGCCAGAACATCAGCCAGGCGCCAGTAGCGACCAACTCGGCCAGCATCATTTCGGCCATCGGGGGTTCGACGCGCCTCCACCCCGATTGGGGGGCGGACAGCTCCAGCAACGGCTCCAGCCCTTTGTATGGCATTCCCTACAATGTCGTTCACGGGAACAGCACGGCCAAGGTGAACGTCACCATCGACAACTACCCTGGCGAAAGCGACATCATCCCCGCACCGATCCCGACCAATGCCGTCATCGAGGGTGATTATCAGAACGGGCCCAACCCGAATGGCGCGGGTTATAACAGCGGCCAGCGCGGTGACTCTCACCTGATTGTCTGGGACGAGGACAACAACGTCGGTTACGAGTTGTACGGGGCGACCCGGCCCTCGGACCCGGTATTGATCGACGGCTCGAGCCACACCGACGGCAAGTGGCACGCGGCGCAGGAGTCCGTCTGGTATTTCAGCACCAACGATTTTCGCCCTCTGGGTTACACGTCTGCGGACGCGGCAGGGCTGTCCATCCTGGCCGGCCTCGTCCGGCCCGATGAAGGCCTGCCTGTGGCGCAAGGAGGCCAAGGCGCTATCAGCCATGCTTTGCGGATGACCCTGCCGAGCGGCATCGTCAGCGACCAATATATTTATCCGGCCTCGCACATCGTGAGCGCCTCGGGCCACTTGCCTTTCGGTTCCCGCTTGCGGTTAAAAAACACGAGCGCCGTCAATACGCTGATCACGAACATGGGGCCTCAGTCGCAGATCGTGGCCCGCGCCATGCAGCAGTACGGGCTGATCCTCGCCGACATCGGCAGCGCGATGTATGTCACGGGCGCCTCTGCCTCCGTGAATGCCACCAACGGCATCAGCCTGGTCTGGAACCTGAACGATGTTCTCAGCGGACTGGAGCAACTTCATGCCAGCAACTTCGACATCGTTGACCTCACCCCTGCGGTGACCAACCTCAGCCAGAGCTACGGCATGGCCGGCAGTTCGCTGACCATCAACGGCTATAACTTCTCCGGAGCGGCGGGGCATATTTCCGTATTCTTTGGCCAAACGGCCGCCTCCGCGCCCAATGTGCTCAGCGATTCACAACTCCTGGTCACGCTCCCCAACGGTAAGGGAGCCATGGATGTTACGGTGCAGTCGGGCCAAAACGAGCCGGACACGTATGACGGCCCCGGCGCCAACGTTCGCGAGCCGATTTTCGGTTATGGAATTTCGGCGACGAACGTGGCGGACAAGTTCGCCTACGTTGTGGCGCCGAGAATCCTGCAAGCATTCCAGACCGGCAAGAATTTTGTCGTCAGCGGAACCAACAACAGCGGGCCCGGAGGCCCTTATCACGTGCTGACGTCAACGAACCTGTTCCTGCCGGGGACGAATTGGACGGTATTGGCAAGCAACAGTTTCGACAGCAAGGGCAATTTCTCCTTTACGAATCCCGTTCCCTCCACCAACCCGCAACTGTTCTTCAAGCTGCGAGTGCCGTAGTTTATAACAGCGCCTTAAGGTGCGCTATGCGCCTGGGATACCTGGCAGGAGCAGAGGCTTTCAGATGCTATTTGTTGCAAATAGGCCTTTTTGTCGTCGGGGATGCGCTGATCCGAGCGAGGGTTTTCAACGGGGGACTGTTCAAAGAGAGTTCCATACAGCACACAGGCCGCCAGATAGGTCCCTTCCGCTGTCGGATGACCATCCTGAATGTAGAGCGCGAGACCGGGCATGCCGGCAAGCGCGCGTGCGCAGGCCAGCCCGGCGGGGGCCACCTTGGCGCCGAGTTCCGCGCCCAAGGAGGTGTAGGCCGAGGCCAGATTGGAGGTCGTGACTCCGTAACGGACGCTGTCGGGCCGTTCCCAAGTCATGAGCAGGACGGTTTTTGCGCCCGCGCGCCGTATTTCCGAATCGAAGCGCCGGGCCGCATCGAAAAACCGGGTCCGATTGATGACGGGCCCCTGGCTTTGCTCCTGCAAAACGACATAGTTCCATCCGCCTCGGCGGATGGCTTGCAAGGCCTGGCCTTCGTTCCAATGTTTTTCCAGCGTGTACCCGCCCAGAGCCAGGCACTCGGTTTTGCATGCGGGGGTCAGCCGTTCCAACTGCTTGTCGATGCCGCCGTTGCAGAAAGTATAGCTGTTGCCGATGAACAGGATGCGTGTGGAGGCCTGATGACGATGGCAGGCATTGAGAATTCCCAATGCCACACAGGCGGCGAGGGCATACGGCGCGACATAATTTGTCTTCATGGTATGTCAGAACCAGCCTGGCAACGCGTGCGGTTTCCTTATCCATCGCCCCAGTCCCAGGACCACGATGCGTTATGAAGATCTATCGGCATTCTGGCGGGAGACTTTAGGCGTCTGGAAGAAATATCTATACCAGGTCCGGCTGGTTCTTTTGCCCGCTGGCTGCGTTGCGCGCTCGTTACAGATCCATACGGATATGCGCCTTGCTTGCGCCTTGCCAGCGGCCAAAATCCCTGCGCCGTACCTGGTATGTCTATTTCTTCCAAACGCCTTAGCGGTTGGCCTTTATTCTTAGGCATTCATCTTGCTACAATAAGGGTGATTCGCAGTGCTTCCTGAGGGCCTTTGGGAGTGAGTATCGGGCAACGGTGCGGTTTTGGGTGCAGTCGGCAGTGGAATCATGCATGAGAACAGCCGAAGACATACTTCGCGCCGCGTCGAAACGAACGAGCTGCGGATGGCGCGGGACGATAGCCGGCGTTTTTTTTCTGGCGGCAGTTAGTCTTTGCCCGGCCAGCGATGCAAACGCGTCCGAACCGTTGACCAGTTTGAAGCTGGTGCATGCGTTGACTCCCTCGGAACAGGCCAAAACCCACGCGGTCAAGCTGCAAGGGACGGTTACCTACTGTGATCCGGCCTGGCGGCTGCTCTTCCTGCAGGACGGCGCCGACTCGATGTACGTGGGGTGCGGGACCATGGCGGAGGAAATGGCTTCGAAGCTACAGCCGGGGCGGGTCATTGCTCTTGAGGGCACGGCCTTGGACGCTACGCTCCGCTGCACCAACCCTGCCCAGCAGATCCGGGTTTTGGGGATGGGATCGATGCCAGAGCCGTTCGAGCTGGCCAGCGAAGCGGCTTTGAGTCTGCCGTATGAAACGCGGTGGATCAAAGCCAAGGGCTGGGTGGCCGATGTGAGCAGCGTGGGCGACCACCTGTCGCTCAAGCTGATGGTTTCTTCAACGCGAGCCCTCTTCGTGACGTTTCGCAAGGCGGATCCGGCGGCCGCGGAGCAGTTGCGCGGGTGGTGGATCGAGGTGATCGGCGTCCTGGCGCCGCGGGTGGACGCCGAGAACAAACGAACCGGCGAATACCTGCTTTTTGTTTCCAATCTCGACCAGGCGTGCCGGCTCAAGCCCGTCACCCCGCGGCAGATTCGCGAACTGACGCTCAACTCCGGCAAGGGTCTTCTCAAGGAACCTGTTTGCGTGCGCGGCAACGTCGTTACCCACCACGTGGGGGACTTTCTCCTGCTCCAGGACGACACGGGTGTTTTGCGGGTCGAGTTCAAGACCACGACCTACATCCAGCCGGAGAGCCGGCTGCAGGTTCTGGGTTACATCGTTCCGGGCGCCCACGGTCTGGTCCTGACCAATCCGCTTGTCCTGCGGTTGTCGGCGCTGGATACCATCGATGAGCCGAGCGGCGAAGCGGTTCACAGCCCCATAGCTGCCAACCCTTCCCTGCCGGTGCTAACCGACATCCTCCACGTGAGGAGCCTCTCGCCCGAAGAGGCTGCGCGCGCCTACCCGGTGCAGATAACCGCCGCGGTCACCTATAGCGACGTGGTGATATCCAAGCAATTCATCCAGGATGATTCGGCTGGAATTTACCTGGATCTAAGCCAGGCCAAGTCTTCGCCGCGTCTCAGCGCCGGCCAGAGAATTCAAGTGAAGGGCTTTAGCGGGGGCGGCGGATATGCGCCCATCGTGGTGGCGGAGGAAGTCCGGGTGGTGGGTGACGGACCGCTCCCCGCGCCTCGGCCCACGTCCGGGCAGATGTTAATGACCGGGGCCGAAGACAGCCAATGGATATCTTTGCGTGGAGTGATTCGAGATCAATCCTCGCGCAGCAACCAGTCGGTGCTAGTCCTTTACATGGGCGACGTCGATCTGGGAGTCACGGTGCCGCAACCTGCGAAACTGGCCTCGGCCAGCTTCATCGACGCGACCGTCGAAGTTCGCGGCGTTTGCAGCACGCTTTTTGATGAGCGCCGCCGCCTTGAGGGCGTTGAGTTGCTGGTGCCGGATTGGAGCCAAATCCAGGTGACCGAGCCGGCGCCCGCCGATCCGTTCCAGCGGCCTGTTCAGCTGGTCAATGCGGTGTTTCAGTTCCATGCCGACACCAGCGGCCTGCACCGGGCCCGGGTGCAGGGGAGCGTCATCCTCACGCAAGCCGACGGTTCTTTTTTGCTTCAGGACAGCACGGGCGGGCTCCAGGTGCGCGTCCGTGAGCCGGCCGCGCCTGTGGACCTCGGTGACCTTGTTGATGTGGTGGGATTCCCGGTGCTGACGGAGAGAACGCCAGGGCTTCAGGATGCGCTGGTGAAGACGCTGGGCCACGGCGCGCCGGTCAAACCGATCCCCCTTGATCCAGAGTCGCCGCCCACGGAAGGCCTGCATGCGACGCTGGTCCAGATGAAGGCTCGAGCGCTGGGACACTCCATCCATTCGGCGGAAGAGATTCTCACCGTTCAGTTCGGCCAGCGAGCCATTGACGTGATGCTGCCACGGGACGGGGATGAGGCAAAGCTGGCGGGGGTCGTGCCAGGGAGTGTGGTTGAATTGACGGGCGTTTACATGGCCCGGCTGGACGACCAGCGCAGAATTAAAGGCTACCAACTGTATCTTCGCTCTCCCGCGGATGTGACGCTCTTGTTCCAACCGTCGTGGTGGACGGTTCGGCACACCGTATGGCTTCTGGCTGGTCTCATTGCGGTGCTGGCCGTCTCCCTGGGCTGGGTGGGGATGCTGCGCCGGGAGGTTCGGGAGCGGACGCGCGCCTTGCGGGAGGAAATCGAGGAACGCAAGCGCGCCGAGGAGCAACTGAAACAGGCGCAAAGCGAATTGCTCCGCACCTCGCGCCTGGCCGGGATGGCTGAAGTCGCCACCAATGTCCTGCACAACGTCGGCAACGTCCTTAACAGCGTCAATGTCTCGTCGAGCCTTATCGCTGATGGGCTGAAGGAATTCAAAATCTCGAATCTGGCGCGCGCGGCCGCGCTGATGCGGGAGCATGAGGATGACCTGGGCGATTTTCTGGCCAACGACCCGAAGGGCAGGCAATTGCCCGGCTATCTGGACAAGTTGGCCGCGTATCTGGACCGCGACCGAAACGTGCTTATGCGGGAGGCGGATTCGCTGCAGAAGAACGTGGGGCATATCAAAGACATCGTGGCCATGCAGCAGAACTACGCCAAGGTGTCGGGGGTCGCCGAAAGCGTGGCGGTCACCGAGTTGATGGAGGACGCTCTGCGCATGAACGCCGGCGCCCTGGAACGCCACAAGATCCAGGTCTGTCGCGAATACGCTCCATCGCTGCCCACGCTCGTCATCGACAAGCACAAGGTGCTTCAGATCCTGGTTAACCTGGTTCACAACGCCAAGTACGCCTGTGATGAGCTGGGCCGCGACGATAAGCGATTGACCGTCCGAGTGGGTGGCGGAGGGGGCCGGGTCCAAATCTCGGTGATCGATAATGGCATCGGCATTCCGGCCGAGAATCTCACCCGTATTTTCAGTTACGGGTTCACCACGCGCAAGAACGGCCACGGGTTCGGATTGCACAGCGGCGCCCTGGCGGCCCGGGAGCTGGGCGGCGCCCTGCGGGTCCAGAGCGAGGGGCCGAGCCGCGGTGCCACGTTCACTCTCGATTTGCCCGTGAACCGCGACGCCAAGCCGCCTTCCGATAGCCCGGCGTGACGGGTCTGTCGCCTGTCCGGGCCGCGTCGCGAAATGCTTTGCCAGACAACGGGCGGGGTGGCTAACTGTGCGGCATGAACTGGCTGCCGATCGTGGATCGGGAGTTGCGGGTGGCGGCGCGCAAACGCAGCACCTTTTGGCTGCGGGTAGCCGCGGCTGCGACAGGGCTCCTGATCGGGGCCGGCTGCCTTTTGATCAGCCGCGCGCAAGGCGTGGGCACGGCGGAACTGGGGAGCGTTCTCTTTAGCATTCTGACGTGGATGTGCCTGATCGCGGGCCTGGCTGCCGGGCTGTTCTTCACTTCGGACTGCTTGAGTGAGGAGAAACGGGAGGGCACGCTGGGGCTGTTGTTTCTCACCGAGCTTCGGGGGTATGACGTCGCTTTGGGCAAGCTTCTGGCGACATCCTTGCGGGGGTTTTATGCATTGCTGGCGGTTTTGCCCGTTCTCGCGATCACGCAGTTGATGGGCGGGGTGAGCGGCGCGGAGTATTGGAAGAGCGCGCTGGCGCTGGTGAACGGGCTGGTGGTTTCGCTGTCGGCGGGGATGGTTGTTTCCGCGCTGAGCCGGGATTCGCAGAAGGCGCTGGCAGGGACCCTTTTGGCGCTGGTGTTGCTGGCGGGGGGCGGGCCGCTGGCGGATGTTCTTGTCGGCTGGGCAAGACACCGCGGGTTCCGGCCCGTCGGGTGCCTGTCGAGCCCGATCTATGTGTTGCGAATGGCCGGAGCGTGGGGCCGTTCCCCTTTTTGGTGGGCGCTGCTGGCCAATCAGCTTTTAGGCTGGGGACTGCTCGCGCTGGCTTGCCGTTGGATCCCGCGTACTTGGCAGGAGGGACGGAAAGCGGGCGCAAGCGCCGGCGGGAGCTGGGCTTATGCGTGGAAGTTCGGGGGCGCCGGGCGCCGGAAACGGCTGCGCCGGAAGCTGATGGAGCACTGGCCGGTAACCTGGCTGCTTTCGCGGGAATGCTGGCAGTCGCGCAGCGTGTGGGCCGTGGCGGTGGTGACGGCCGGGGGATTTGCGGCCGTTGTGACCGGCGGCCTGCATGGCGGAGCCTGGATTCTATGGAATTACATGGGCGGACTATTGACGCTGGTTCTGTATTTGTGGGCGGCGTCGCAGGCCAGCCGATTCCTGGTCGAGGCGCGCCGGAACGGCTTGATGGAACTGATGTTGGTGTCGCCGCTGAGCGAGAGGCAGATTGTGGCTGGGCAGTGGCGGGCTCTGCTGAGAATGTTTGGTCTGCCGGTCCTGCTTTTGTTGGGCGTACAGGTGGGGGGCGCGGCCCTGTCGCAGATTTCGTTTCAACGCATCGCCGCGCAAGCGGCGGCGGCGGCGAGCGCGGCCGGCACGAATTCACACGGCTCCGTCAATGCCTCGGTTGGCGTCACCAGCGGAGCGGGGACCAAAACCTCCGCTACGGTTGTGATTTCCGGCACGTCGGGGACCAATGCGTGGGGGAGCAATGCGGTGGTTTTGCCGGGTGGCTTTCGAATGACCGGCACCTGGCAGCAGGTGGGCATGGCGGCTGCGGTGGCGGTGGCGGCAGCGCTGAGCACGACGGCCAATTTGCTGGCCCTTTGCTGGTTTGGCATGTGGATGGGGATGACCTCGAAGAGCGCCAACCTGGCGACTCTCAAAACCATTCTCTTCGTCCAAGTCATTCCCTGGTTTGTGATTGGCTTCGGCACACTCGTTGTGGTCGGGCTAATCATGTCCAGGATCATGGTCTCCTCGGGTTCGGCGCAGCCGGCAGCATGGCTGACGTGGTGGCCGCTATCAACTGCCGTGCTGAGCGCCAGCGTGGCGGTGGCTAAAGACGCCGGGTTTATTGCCTGGTCGCGAAGAAGACTGCATGCGTCGCTGCGCGAGCAGGCGACACGGACCTTCGGCGGGGCCTGATGGCCTTTTGAGAGAGGCGCGGGTTTTAGCGGAATCGGCTGATGCCGCTCATTTGAGGAGTTCCAGGGATGAGTTTTTCACCCGAACCTGGCTCAGGGCCGCACCGTCCCGGTTCCGCACCTGGACATTTTCGAAGCGCACACCATCGGCGTCGGTAACAAAGGCGCCTTCTCGGGCCGTGATGGAGACGTCTTTGAGCGTTATGGCGCGCAGGGGCATCTCCGGCAACCCCTCCAATACGATGGCCCTCTGGGCGCCGCGGCAAATCACCTGATCGAGGTGAATGTCTCGGAACTGCGGGGTCTCATCGGTTACAGCGGGGACGTTCGTTTCAGGCGCGTCGGCGGCTTCTTCGAGCGACGATTTGCCGCCGTAATACATGTCAAAGTTGATGGCGTCGCCCGCGATATCCGTCATGCGGATATTGGACACCTCGATCTTTTCCACCACCCCGCCGCGCCCGCGCATGCTTTTGAAGCGCAAGCCGACCTCGGTGCCGATGAAAGTGCAATTGTTCACGTGGACATTGCGCACCCCGCCGGACATCTCGCTGCCGATGGTGAAGCCGCCGTGGGCGTGGTACACGGTGCAGTCCTGGATCCACACGTCTTCGGTTGGCGCCCCGATCCGGCGGCCGGCCGCATCCCTGCCCGACTTAAGGCAGATGCCATCGTCCCCGGCATCGAAGGTGCAGGCGCGAACGACCGCGCGCCGGCAGGACTCGAGGTCAAGCGCGTCGCTGTTCTGGGCGGCGGGAGAATTGTGAACGGCCACACGGAGAATCGACACGTCCTCGCAAAGCGCCGGATTCATCGTCCATCCCGGCGGGTTTTGAAACGTGACGCCTTCGAGCAGGACTTTTTTGCAACCGACAAGCCGCAGAAGGCTGGGCCGGAGAAGCTGGCGATATGGCTTGTAATCCTCCAGATTAAGCGAGCCGCTCTTCCTCAATCGGGCCACGGCTCTTTCCCCTTCCATAGCTTCGCGGCTTGGCCACCAGAGATCGCCTTTTCCATTCACCACGCCACCCGACTTGATCAGCGCCTTCCACTCCCCCTCGGTGAGTTTTGCCTTTTTGACCGGGCGCCACGCGGCGCCTCCCCCGTCGATAATCCCCTCGCCGGTGATGGCGATGTTCTCCAGGTTTTCGCCGGAGATCGGGGATCTCAAACGGACTTCCTTTTCACCTTTCACGTCAGCTACCACGAGAGGGTATAAGGCAAAATCGCCGGAAAACTGAATCAAGGCGCCCCGCTGAAGGCGGAGGTTAATATTGGGGCGGAGTTCTATCGGGCCGGTGAGCCAAATGCCGGGGGGGACAATGAGTTCGCCGCCGCCTTTCTCGGATAGCGCGTTGATCGCTTTGGCGAAGACCTCGGAGTTCAGCTTCGAGCCGGTGCCGTCGGCGCCGAACTCGGCGAGGTTCCTCGTCGTTTTCGGGATCGCAGGCGCCGCAACGTTCGGGGACGTTTCTTCCGCATTCACTCTCCCGCACAGGCCGAGAGCAAGGGCGAGAATAGTCAAACCAGCGCGGGTTGTCATTGGAGTACTCATCACGTCGACGCTTTATTCTGGCGGTTAAGTCGCCCGGGCGCTGCCGGGAGGGTTTTGCGGCGTGTGATGGATCAGTTGAACAATGGCTTGCGCGGCGCGATGGCTGGCGCCCGGGGCGCCGAGCCGGGCGATGATGCCGGCCAGATGGGCTTTGATCCGGGCCTGGCGGGCCGGGTCGCGAAGGATTTCCAGCGCGGCGCGGGAAACATTTTCCGGCGTGGCGTCGTATTGGACGAACTCGGGAAAGAGCGGCTGATCATCCAGGATATTGGGCATCGTGAGCCACTGGATTTTTACGATTCGCTTGGCGATCTCGTAATTGATCCAGGAAGTCTTGTAGAGCGTTACCGTCGGCAAGCCGAAATAGGCGCATTCCATGGTGACCGTTCCCGTCGAAGCGATGGCGAGGTCGGCGGCGGCCAAGGCTTCCGGCAGGGCGCCGACCTGCACTTCGAGGTAAGCCGGCAGGCGAAAGTTCTTCACCTGATGGGCCAGAGCCGGACTCGGCAATACCATCCCAGCCCGCAGGTCGGGCAGGGTTGCCCGCATCAAGGCCAACGCTCGAATCATTACCGGCAAGTGCCGCGCCACCTCGCTGCGGCGGCTGCCCGGCAACAGGAGGATTAGCGGCGATGAAGGAGGATGAAGGATGGCGGACCCAGGAGGCGCCGCGGTCGGCGCGATTGGTGCTTCGTCGTGGCGCCGGGGCTGGGCGGTCTCCGCGCTTTTCCGGTGCCGGTCGATGAGCGGGTGGCCGATGAACTCGACGCGGAGATTGGGCACGCGTTTGGCGTACCATTCCTTCTCGAAGGGGAAGATGCTTAGCACCAGGTTGTAATCCCGGGCGACCTGGTAGGCCCGGGATTCGCGCGAGGCCCAGACCTGGGGCGAGACGTACTGAATCAGCTTCGGGTTCCAACTGTGGAACCAGCCGGCGCGCGCGCGGATTAACTGCTTGACCGCATGGGCAAAACGGCGGTTGAAGCCGGAAAAGTCGACGCAAATGATCGCGTCCGGCTGCCGCTCGCGCGCGAGGCGGAGGAGCTGATGGAAGAGGCGGCGGAATTTGAGATAGTTCTTGAGGACATCGGAGAATCCGACGACCGAATGCTGGGTCAGATCGAACGCGAGATCGACTCCGGCGGCGGCCATGCACGGGCCGCCGGCGCCGAAGAACTGCGGTTCCAGGCTGGCGTGCAGCGGCTGGTGGTCGGGCGTTGGCGCCGCCTCGGCATCCGCGATTGCCTGGCGCAGGTCCTGGACCAGTTCGGCCGCCAGCATGTCACCGCTGGCCTCGCCCGCAATGAGCATGAAGCTCCTGGGTTTCATGGGATCAAACGCGCTTGAGCCCTTCCTGGATCTGGCGGGTGATTTCGAAGGCGAGGTCGAGGGCGCGTTTGGCGGATTCGCCGCTGACAACCGGAGTGCGGTGGGCCCGGATGCACTCGATAAAGCTCTGCAGCTCCAGCTTGAGCGGCTCCTCTTTGGCGATGGGGACGGGCTCGCGCACGATGCGTTTGCCGGCAAACTGGCTGACGATAGTCGAGTCTTTGGCGTGGAGCAGCTTCTTCCAGAGCGAACTTTCCTCCTCGCCGTCGCGGGCAATGCGATAGATAAAGCCCTCCTGGGCGCGATAATCCAGCGAGATGTAGCTGGCGACTGGCCCGCCGCTGAAGACGCGGATTTTGCGCATGCGTTCGGGGGCGACCCGGCTGGCGGTGACGTTGGCGATGCAGCCGTTGGCAAAGCGCAGCCGCGCGTTGGCGACGTCTTCGGACTTGCTCAGCACGGGGATGCCGACCGCATCGACACTGGTCACCGGCGATTTGACGAACGCCAGCACGACGTCCAGGTCGTGAATCATCAAGTCCAACACCACGCCGATGTCGGTGCTGCGGGCGGGGTAGAGGGAGAGGCGGTGGGTTTCGATAAAAACCGGGTCGGTAGCGACGGTTTCGAGGTAATTGAAGACCGGGTTGAACCGCTCGACGTGGCCGACCTGGAGGACGCATTTGTTCTGGTGCGCCAACTCCACCAGTTGGGTTGCCTCGCCGGAGTCGTCGGTCATGGGCTTTTCGACCAGCACGTGCTTGCCCGCTTGCAAGAGGGTTCGGGCCAGCTCGAAATGGGTGGTGGTGGGGGTCACGATGCTGACCGCATCGCTGTTCTCGATGGCCTCGGCGACGGAGCCGAAGGGGCGCACCCGGTACTTTTCGGCGAACTTGCGCGCGGTTTCCGCCGCCACGTCGTAAACCCCGGCGAACTGGACTTTTCCCGCCGCCGCCAGGTCGGAATAGAGGCGGGCGTGTTCCTTTCCCAGCGAGCCGACGCCAAGCACCGAGACTCTGACGCGGTCGTGGGGAGAGAATGAGCCGTGCGAAATCATGTCCCGGAATCCTGCCATGGACGGGGGGGGGCTGACAACGATTTAGCGCCAAACTTTGGACTTTGAACTTTTGCGGCCGGGCTCATAAAGTATCGCCGTGCGAGTTCTGGTTTACATATTGGTTGTGCTCGGCGCATATCTGCTGGGATCGATTCCGACGGGCTTTCTGGTTGGGAAAGCGCGGGGGGTTGATATTCGCACGGCGGGCAGCGGCAATATCGGCGCGACCAATGTGTTTCGCATTCTGGGGACGGTGCCCGGGGTGTTCGTGTTGCTGGCGGACGCGTTGAAGGGCTGGCTGGCGGTGCGCGTGCTGGCGGCCTTGCTGGCGCGGAAGCTACTGCCGCCTGATTGGCTGGCAAGCAACGCCGAGCCGATCAGCATCATCGCCGCGGTGGCCGCGGTGTTGGGCCACAACTACACCTGCTGGCTGCATTTTCGGGGCGGCAAAGGGATCGCAACCTCGGCGGGAGTCCTGGCGGCGCTGGTGCCAATCCCGCTGCTGGTCATCCTGTCGGTGTGGATTATCGTTTTTGCCCTGAGCAGGTATGTGTCGCTGGCGTCGATATTGGCTGCCTCGACCCTTCCCTTTGCCACGTGGTTTACAGGCTATTCGACGACCCTGATCGTGGTTACGGCCGCCATGACCGCCATGGCGATTTACAAGCATAAAGGCAACATCAAACGCCTCATCCAAGGCACGGAAAGCCGTATCGGCAGAAAGAACACCACCACGGCAGCGGCGCCGAAAGAAACCTCCTGACTCGCGCATGACGCGCATTCTACACGTATGAAAATCACTGTTATCGGCGCCGGCGCCTGGGGAACCGCCCTGGCGCGGCTGCTCCACCTGGGCGGCAACGACATCACGCTCTGGGGACACGTCCCCGAATGGCTCGACGAGATCCGTCAGACCGGGCGCAATGAGCGGTTTCTGCCCGGGATCGAGGTGCCGCGGGGCATCGCGCTGGATGCGGACCTGGCGAGAGCGGTGGACGGCGCGGCTTGCGTGGTGGTTGCCGTGCCCTCCCAGCCTTTCCGGCAAGTCACCAGCCAGCTTGCGGCCTATTCCGGCATGATTGTGAGTGTCACGAAGGGAATCGAGTACGAGACCGGCCTGACCATGTGCGGCATCCTGGCCCAAACCGCGCCGAAGGCCAGATGCGCCGCGTTGTCCGGCCCGACCTTTGCGATCGAAGTCGCCCGCGATATTCCCACGGCGATTGTGGCGGCCAGCAGTGATGCGGCCACCGCCGCGAAAGCCCAACAACTCTTCAACCGCCCCACGTTTCGCGTCTATACCAGCCCCGACTTTCTGGGCGTTGAACTTGGCGGCGCGCTCAAGAACGTCATCGCCATCGCGGCGGGCGTTGGGGACGGCTTGGGGTTTGGGGACAATTCCAAAGCCGCGCTGGTGACCCGGGCCATTGTCGAAATCCGCCGCCTGGGCGTGGCATGCGGCGCGCAAGCCGAAACATTCACCGGCTTGAGCGGTCTGGGGGATTTGATGGTGACCTGCTTTTCCAGGCACAGCCGGAATCGCGGCTTTGGCGAACGGGTCGGCCGCGGCGAAAAGCCGGCGGAGATTGCCGCGAGCATGCAAGCGGTGGCGGAAGGTTATCCCACCGCGCGATCCGCCTATCACCTCGCCCGCAATCTCGGCGTTGTCACGCCGGTCATCGACGAAGTGCATGCCATGCTCTATGCCGGCAAGAATGTCGCGCAGGCTGTAGCGTCTCTCATGTCCCGCGATCTCAAGGCGGAGTGAGGGGGGCGTGTGGGAGCGTGGAGCGTGGAGCGTGGGAGCGTGGCGAGGCCTCCGGTTCCTTCACGCTCTGACGCTCCACGCTCTAACGCTCTAACGTTTTAACGTTCTAACGTTCCACGTCCGTCCTCAACCCTGCGCCATCGCTTCCTGAATGAGCTTCATCAGGTCGGCGTAGGCTTCGACGGCTTTGAATTGGGGGAACTGCTGTTTGACGTTGGCGGGGGCGCGGAAGAGGAAACCGATGTGAGCTTCGCGCAGCATGGCGGTGTCGTTGAAGGAGTCACCGGCGGAAATGACGTGATAGTTGAGCAGCTTGAAGGCGGCGACGGCGCGCTGCTTCTGCTCGGGGACGCGAAGCTTGTAATCGACGATGCGGTCGGTCTCGACGACGAGCCGGTGGCAGAGCAGGGTGGGCCAGCCGAGCTGCCGCAGCAGCGGGGAGGCAAATTGCTCGAAGGTGTCGGAGAGGATAATCGTCTGGACCTGGGACCGCAAATCATCGAGGAACTCCTTGGCCCCGTCGAGCGGGCGGAGGGAACCGATGACCTTTTGAATGTCGGAGAGCTTCAAGCCGTGCTGGTCGAGGATTTTGAGCCGGCCCCGCATGAGCTTGTCGTAGTCCGGCTCATCCCGGGTGGTGCGGCGCAGCTCCGGGATGCCGGTCTTCTCGGCGACCGCGATCCAGATCTCCGGAGTCAGCACTCCTTCCATGTCCAACGTTACAATTGATTGTTTCACGCGCCGGAGTTTTTCAAAAGCCGCCGCGCCTGTCCAGCCGGATAGCGGCAGCATCCAATGCCGTTGAGTTGGGCAACCTGCTCATGGCCTGGAGTTTGGGGAGGAATGTCAATCCGCTTTTGCCAAGGGTTTCGGCGCGACAAGCCAGGAATTGCACCATTTTTCGGATCGGCTTTTGTAAGGGGTTGGGGGACAGGGAGTAATGAAATGCATTTTCGAAAATCGGTGCAGAAACGGTGCAGAG
>Ga0181517_10000162_pt1 | contig 95108 bp, 73 predicted proteins | sample PEATcosm2014_Bin_31_FD_119748 | JGI IMG/M metagenome (GOLD analysis project Ga0181517, IMG submission 119748) | Peatland microbial communities from MTU Mesocosm Facility, Houghton, MI, USA - PEATcosm2014_Bin01_30_metaG | ecosystem: Environmental > Terrestrial > Soil > Wetlands > Peat | place... | reverse complement strand
GTAGTCGTTCCGGTAAGCATTGGGACAGTCACGGTCGGTGTCCATGCTGTAACCAGGTTATTCAGGTCCACCGATCCCAGTCCGGTTACTTCGTCATAGCCCGGTCCGGCGGCAAAGCCTAGTGTACTGCCGTTGCCGGGGCAATAGGTTGACCCAGCGGTGCAGTAGTTGTTGCCGCTGGTCACGTCGTGAAAAGCCGAGGAGTAGGTAGCGCTGTTAGCGGCCATGGAATAGAGCGTCGGATTGATCAAGCCCTGTCCGCCGGTATAGCCCTTGGCCTGGTTGACGATCGCCACCATGGCGGCAAAGATGGGGGTTGCAAAACTGGTGCCGCCGGCCACAATCAGGTCGCCTGTAGCGCTGTCGTAGAAGCCTTGATTGCAACTGGCCTGCTGGTATGGCAGTTGCGTCGTGTTCCAATCGCTCTGGTCGCTGGTGCAGTAAAGATAGCCAGGGTTATTGGGCGATGAATACAGGGCAACATCCGGGACCAGGCGGAAGCTTCCGGAAGGGATGGCGGCGCCGCCAATGGTTCCCTTTTGCCACGCAGGTCTGGAGACATATTTGCTGGTGCCGCCGCCACTGGCGCTTACGCCATATTGGCTATCGTCGTCGTTCCATGCAATTTCAGGAATATATTTCAAGGCCGAGGTCACGGTGTCCTGAGTAGTGCTGGCGGCGGCCGACCAGTAAGGGCCTACAGCATCGTCCGCATCGGTGATCTCAGTGCCGCCCACGGCGGTTACATAGGCGCTGCTGGCCGGGTAGTTGACGGCAAGCTGCTGCTGCCCGGCCAGATTGTTGGGAAAGTCGGTGGTATCGCCTAAGCAGGCTGTTGAACCCTGGTCTCCGGACGCCGCAAGAATGGTTTGTCCTTGGGTTGCGGATTGGGCCAGGATCGATTCCAGCGACGCGATGTCACTGGCGCTGTTGGCTGGCTCGCAACTGCCATAGCTCACGCTGATAATGGGCGCAATGTCTTCGTCGATGGCGTATGCAACTGAGTCGAAAACGCCCGCGGTCGAACTGCTGCCGGTGTAGACAAAGACGATGTCGGCTCCAGGCGCCGTGGCGCCTGACCACTCCAGGTCGAGATCGGATTCGCCCTCATCTCCATTATCTCCACCGGGGTTTATGGTGGAAGATCCAGTGCCAGGCACCAGCACGATCTGGGGATCCTTGGTGGCGAGACCGGCCGCGCTTTGGAAAGCTTCAATGTCGCTGACCTGAATCGCCGATTGACCCATGACGGCGATCGACTGCCCTACACCGGTGTAACCGGACCCGGCCAGCGGATTGATGTCGTATACGACCTTGATGTCGCCCGGGGCAAACAGTACAGCCTGCTGGGTGTTTGAATAGTAAAACGTGTAGGACGGCCTGGCGCGGCGCGCGCTGCTACGCACATGCATGGGCCTGGGCCGGAAGTCGTTCAGGTTGCGCACGGCTGCAACCACGGGTAAGAGGGCGGCGGGCACGCTGAGCTCGGTTGATGGAGCGAAGTGCCGCACGCCCTGGGCCTGGTAATAATGCATCTCGGTTGAGAAGGCCCGCTCCACTTGCGACACGGTGCCTGAGAAACGAATCATGTTGCGGCTGCGCGCTACCGAATCGATGGAGAAACCCTGCTGCTCAAGCCAGCTCTGGACCTTATCCAGGTCTTCCTGCGCCATGCCGAAACGGACGGCGAACTGGTCGGGCGTCAGCCACTGGTGAAAGAGCGGCGATGCTGCGTTCTGCTGCGCGGCGATCAACGCTTCAAGATCGGCTTGCTGCGCTGCGGAGCGTTGGAAGACGATGCTTATGCCCGTGAGCCGGGTATTGGCGGGGACGCGTCCGGCATCGAATTTCGCTTGTGCCAGGGGATGCCGGGAGCCTTGCAAAGGGGCGATTTCGGAACTGTTGATTTCCGAGTGAATGCGGGGAGCCACCGTTTGCGCGCCCAAAGTGGCCGCCGCTGTGAGGCAGGCAGTGAGCCAGCCGCTGACCCGAAGCCGTCTTTGACTTGAGAGTGCAAGCATCGTCTTCATATTCATCCTTGTGAAGTGGAGGGTTTTGAGCCCGGAAGTACGCCTACCAAAGACAGCAGTCTTTGATCGAAACCAAACTTGGGTAAACACAGCCTGAGGCTGCTGCCAGCCGCAGGAGGGGAAGAGCGCGAATTTCAGAACTGGCGATCCAGCGCTGCATGCTTCGGGGGAACTTCCGAGGCATGCAATGAGTCTACCCTCATGAGTAGACTCCGGAAGTTTGCTAAAGTTGCGATGCAAAAGGAACTTCGCGCCAAAAATGCGCAGCCCGGTAACTGTGCTCAACCTGCCTGGGGTACCACGGTTACCAGGCTCAGGGCTGCCGAGCCTTTGCTGCGCGGGGAGTGGCCGTCGGCCCGCCAGGCGATGGAGAGTTTCTCGCCGCTCAATAGCTTGTGAATCTGACTGCGGGCATGTTCTGCCCAAGGTCCGCTGCTATCGAGCCCTATGTAAGCCTGCCAGTGGCGCAAGGCGGGGCGGCGCTCACCCCGGCGCTCATGGGCCAGAGCCAGGTTATAGTGGGCGTCGGCGTAACGGGGAGCCAGTGCAACCGCTTTGCGGTAGGCGTTGATGGATTCGTCTAACCGCTGCAACTCATCCAGGACGTTGCCCAGGTCAAAGAAAGCCAGCACGTAGCTGGGGTCGGCCTCGGTGGCGCGCCGGTACAGTTCCTCAGCGCGGGTGAACTGGCGCAGATGAAAGTGGATGGTGCCGAGGTTGATGAAAGCGGGCGCGTAGGCCGGATCAAGCGCCAGAATCTCTTCGTAGAGAGCGATGGCCCGGTGCTTCTCGCCAGCTTCTTCAGCCTGCACGGCAGCCAGAAAACGATCTTGCAGGACGCGTGGGCTCTTCTTTCCTGCCTTGCGCAGCGGGTGCGGCTCAGAGACGGCCGAGGGACCTTCGGCACGGTCGAAGTCAAACAACAATTGGCGGCGAATGGGGTCGACAATGGCGCCGTGGTGGCGAAAGGCGAGCCGGGTGCCGGTGCGCACGAGGCACGCCTCAAGCAGCGGATTGGTCATGCCGGCCACGGCTTTCATGGCCACGATGGAGTCGCGAATGGAAGCGGCAGAAACCGATTCCTCGCGGAGCACGCGCAAGGTCCTCAACTGTCCGAGGTCCTGGAAAGTGTAGGTCTGCTGCTGGGGAATGAGATTCGCCCGTTCCCAGCCCTGCAACTGGCGGGAACTGATTTGCAGGATGCGCAAAACGTCCTGGCGGCTATAACTGGTCACTCTTCAATGCTCCCGTAGTTGGTCCGCTGAGGCCCCGAAAAGTCTGAATTCGTTCCGTCTGAATTCAGGTCCTGGCCGTGTTTCTGGTCTTTGTCCCCTCGGACTCGGCTCTTGGAACAGTTATTGAGAAACCGCTCTTCCTTGCGATTATGCCAAGAGTATGCGTGGATAAGCAGACATGAACTACCGCTGCAATAAAAAAAAGGGTGGATAAGAGGTATCTGATTTGGTACAAAACGGCGCCGAAGGCGGCTTCCTGTGGAAAACCGGGCAGAAACCCACAAATCGCGGCGGAACAGGGAGGTAAACCGCCGGAAATGAGAGCCAGTGTTGGGCGAGGTTTGCCGCGTCCAACAGAAAACAGCCTCTCGCCAGGGGGAGGCCGAGCTGAGCGACAATCACGTCGCATGGACGGTAATTGGTGGCGAGTCGGGATCGAAGAAGGAATCGCGAGTCATGACCTTGGAGGACGCCCGATACTTGTTTGCGTCCAGCCGGGCTGCCGGAGCAAAAGTACATTTCAAAAAGCTCGGTACGCAGTTGGCTCGACAGATGAGAGTCTATGCGACGGGGGAACATCGGTCGAAGGGTGGTAAGGCGTGCGCGGTATTCGCAGCCATTCTACCGGCGCAGAATAGGCCGCTTGGGGCTGCGGCGTGCTGTCTCGATAAAACCGGCTTTTAGAAAGCTCGATTCCAGCCCAGTCCAGACAAACGCGTCTGGCAACGACCCCTCAATTGTCTGAGGATAGCCCTCTACGATCCTTGCGCCTTGGCTTTTTGCGAATTCCACCGCCGCCTGAATTAGCCGTGTGCTCAGCCCTTGGCGGCGATAGCCCTTCACGACGAAAATGCACGAGATACTCCATACGGGCTGGTTGTCCACCGGTCTTAGTACACGCGACCTTTCCAAGGCGGGGTAAGCCGTCCGCGGGGCTACGGCGCACCAGCCAATGGGCTTGCTATCGGCGTAGGCCAACAGGCCTGGAGGTGGTCCCGCCTTCACCAATTCCAACAATGCCAGGCGATTGCCTTCTCCTTTATTGGCGTTGAACTCTGCACGGGGCAGCCGCCAGCTCATGCACCAGCAGCCTCCGCAGGCCCCCCTGGAGCCAAAGAGGGCTTCAAGGTCCACCCAGCGATCAGCTGTTGCGGGGGAAAAGTCGAATTTCGGCTTGGCGCTCATGCACGTTTCCAGTATCTCGCTCGAGAAGTCTGTACACAGAAAATGTATATGACCGTTGTTGCCCGGCCCGCTTCGGTGGGAAAGAGCGCGAATACCGCGGGCATAGGCGAAACCTATCCCTGGGTAAAAACTGGGCAGCCCCGCCGACCGTGCCAAGGACGTTCTGAGCCGCGTCTAGGCGTCCGGATGCCGTAATAACTGGGTAACGGCCTCAGCTGTCATGGGCCGGGCAAAGAGGAAGCCTTGGCCAAAGCTACAGCCCATCTGCCGCAACAGTCTTTGCTGTTCGCGGGTCTCGATGCCCTCGGCCACCACATCCATGCCCAGCCCACGAGCCAATTCGATGATGGTGCGCACAATCTGCAACGGTTGTTCTCCCTCGGTCATGCGGCCCACGAAGCAGCGGTCAATCTTGAGGACATCGAAGGGGAATGCATGCAGGTGACTGAGCGAGCTGTAACCGGTACCAAAGTCATCCACCAGGAGGAAGACGCCTAGCTCTCGCAGGCTGCCCAGCACCTCAGAGGCGATGCTCATGTTGGGAATCAGGCTGGACTCAGTAATTTCCAAGCCGAGTTGTTGGCCGGAGATTCCCGATTGCAGCAGCAACGCTTTGACGTACTCTACCAATCCTTTACGGGAGAGCTGACGGGCGGAGAGGTTGACGGAGACCCGCAGGGAGCCGTGGCGAGGGTCCTCGCGGGTCCACTTCTGAATTTGGTTGCAAGCCTCGGCGAGCACCCAGTCGCCGAGGGGCAGGATGACCCCGGTTTCCTCGGCCTGCGGGATGAAATCCATGGGCGGGATGAGCCCCCGCTCTGGATGTTCCCAGCGGATCAGCGCTTCAAGGCCAACAACCTTCCCGTTGCAGAGATCGATCTCCGGTTGGTAGTAAAGCACAAACTGGCGCTGCTCCATGGCGCGGCGCAGGTCTGACCGCCGCGGCCAACCCCCGCAGACACAGGCCGTGGCGCCGCGGGACCGCCGCGACCTACATCCGGTTAAGACATTGCGTAGCCTTGCCAATTCCAAACTGTTAGAAACCATATCGGCCAGGCTTTCCAGCACGCGCAATTCGTCCGGCGCCAGCCCGAACCGAGGCTCGCGGGAGAAAATGGCCAGCACGCCCAGGATTCTGCCTTTGGAACAGCGCACCGGAACGCTGGCAAAGAAGGCTACATCGAGTAGTTGAATACTCAGCGGGAGCCCCCTGAATTCAAGAGTTTTGGAGATGCCCAGACTAGCCACCGGCCCGTCTTCTGCCAGCACCATCTCAAAGATGGAGTTCTTCCTTGGGACCTCGAGAAGGTTCTGGCCCCAGTACGACTTGATCCAGACGCGGCTCTCGTCGGCAAAACCGATCCCGGCCGAATCGGCCCCGAAGTATTCAGCCGCCAACCGGGTGATCATGTCGTAAGCAGGTTCCGGCGGAGTATCGAGAATCCCTGTGGCAGCGAGCGCGGCCAGCCGCGCAGCCTCCTGCTGACGATCGAGTCTGTCGGTTTCCAACGCCGTCTGTGACATTTTCACTCCAGCCAACGATCCCGGCAATACAACTAAGAACTTCTGGATCCACTCACTTCCACGCGCATCATGATCCCGAACTCGGATTTCACTATTCGTGCCAGCTCGCTGGGCTGCGAATTCATGTTCCATTCGGTCGACGTGAGCGTCCTTTTCAGCGCGCGACATAGACGGTCGCATCGCCCACAGCCTGTTTGTCAAACCACTCCTCAACACCGAATGCCGTCTCTACGCCACCCAGCAGCAGCCAGCCACCTCGAAACAGGGTGCCGTGGAGTTCTTTCAAAATGTTCAACCTTGTTCCAGCATCGAAATAGATCATGACATTGCGGCAGAACACCAGGTCGAAAGGTCCGAGGCCGTGCATGCTGTTACGCAGGTCAATGGCTTCAAAGCTGACCATCCGGCGCACCTGATCGCTCAACTGCCAGTCCACGCCGGACTGGCGGAAATGCTTCACCAGGAGGGCCGCCGGCAGACCCCTGTTCACCTCAATCTGCTGGTACTTACCGGACCGGGCACGGTCCAAAACCTGCGAAGAAAAGTCGGTACCCAGGATCTGAATGTTCCAGTCGCTCAACCCCTGCTCCAGCAGAACCATGGCCAGGCTATAAGCTTCCTGCCCGGTGGAGGCCGCAGCCGACCAGAATCGCAGCCTCCTGGTGTCCCGCTGTTCTTCCTTTAGCCGGGGCAGCAGAACAGCCCGTATGGCATCATACTGAGCTGGATCGCGGAAGAAGTAAGTTTCGTTGGTTGTCATGGCTTCCACGACCTGGCGGCCAATCTTTGTCTGGCGACTTGTCTGGAGGAGTGTGCAGAGGTCGTTAATCGAGTCGAGACCAAGTTGCCTGACGATCGGCGTGAGGCGGCCCTCGAACAGGTATTGCTTGTCCTCTTCAAGCACGATGCCCACCTGGGAATAGATATGCTCCTGAAGGTACCGGTAGTTATCCGGCCGGATCTCCTTGATCGACGTTTGGCTTTGCATTCAATTCCCCTTAAGTCCGGCTCGTCCTACGCAAAATCTCCGGCACGACCTGGTCGAGCGGCAATACGCGGTCGGCAAGGCCGGCATTCACCACGGCGCCGGGCATCCCCCATACGACGCTCGTAGCCTCGTCCTGCGCGAGGACGCTCCCCCCCCGTGCTTTGAGGATCTCCGTCCCACGCAACCCATCCTGTCCCATGCCAGTCAAAATGGCGGCGATGACGGCGCCGCCATACACCTCGCCGACCGAGGAAAAGAGCGCATCGACGGCCGGACGGCAGGAGTTCTGTGGCGGCGATTGGTCCAAATGCACACGCACTCGCCCGCCACAGGCAGCTACCTTCAAATGGAAGTTTCCTGGGGCAATCAATATCTTGCCGGCCTCCACCGGATCGCCCTGGCTCGCCTCGTGAACGGGCAGTTGGCAGGAGGCGTGGAGACGCTCGGCGAGTAGCCGTGTGAAAAGAGGCGGCATGTGCTGCACCACCAGGACCGGCAATGGAAAATCGGCCGGCAAGTGCGGCAAGATCCTGCCCAGAGCGGTAGGCCCTCCTGTTGAGACTCCAATCGTCAGAACCTCGGGCCGGACCCTCGCGGTGGGCAGAACTGGCGTGCCTTGCCGGAACTGCGACGAAGCTGAAACCTGCGACGGTTGCTGCCGGGCTACAGCGCGGCTCTGCGCCGGCAGGCTGAAGAACTGTTTGATCTTCGGGACCAGCTCTTCTCGCAGGCGCGTCATGGAGCGGTCGAGCGACCCTTCGTTGGAAGCCTTGGTCACATAGTCGTCGGCCCCGAGAGTCAATGCTTCCATGGTGACTGCCGCACCGCGCTCGGTGAGTGTGCTGAACATGATGACCCGCAGGTAGGAATAGTCGTGTCGAAGACGCCGCAGCGTTTCCAGACCATCCAACTCCGGCATCTCGATATCCAACGTAAGAACATCGGGATTGAGCTGCGGTATCCGTTGCAGCGCGATCGAGCCGTTTGCCGCGAACCCCACCACCTCAAGCTCGGGATCCTGCTCGAGGGCATGCGTGACCAGGCGGCGGATGACCACCGAGTCGTCCACCACCAGCACACGAATCCGCTCTCCCGGCTGGAGAAATCGCTTGTTCACCGCGGTCATGTTGTGCTCCTCAAGAATGGATTCCTACAAGTTCGAGCTTGCCCAGGAGGATGTCTTTGGTGAACGGCTTCATCACGTACTCATTGGCGCCCGCTTCCAGAGCCTCCGCAATGTGTCCGATTTCGGTCTCAGCGGTGACCATTACGATCACCAGCGATGAGAATTCCGGGGTCTGACGCAACCGCTTGAGCATATCCAATCCATTCATCTCGGGCATGTTCCAATCCACTAGAATCAGCGTCAGCGCGGTCTTCTCGGCTTTGATTACCTCTAAAGCTTCTTTTCCGTCGGCCGCCTCGCGAACCTCGAACCCAAGTTCCCGCAGGGTCTTGGTGAGGATCAAGCGAGTGGTCCTCGAGTCGTCCACTACCAGTGCTTTAGCCATCGCTTCACTCGCAATCGTTGGTTGAACGATTGGGCGCGGCCTGACGAATGCTATGCATTCGTCAGGCCGCGGCCATCACAGTTGATCCGATCAGAACGTGAACCTCGAAACGACTTTCTGGAGTTGGGCCGCCATGTGGCTCAACTCCAGGGACGCCTTCTGCGTGTCGTTCGCGCCCTGCGTGGTATTCTTTGCCGCCAGGGCCACACCACCGATGTTCTTGGCTATGTCGCCTACCCCCTTGGCTGCTTCGGTCACGTTGTGGCCGATTTCAGCGGTCGTTGCCGTTTGTTCCTCGACCGCCGAAGCGATGCTGTTGGAGATGTCGTTGATCTGGTTGATGATCGTGCCAATCTCCTCGATCGCGTGGACTGCTCCCTTGGTGTCGCCCTGGATCGCCTCGATCTTCTGGCTGATCTCTTCGGTGGCCTTGGCGGTCTGCTTGGCAAGTTCCTTCACCTCGTTGGCCACCACCGCGAAGCCCTTACCCGCTTCGCCGGCGCGCGCAGCTTCGATGGTGGCATTGAGCGCCAGCAGATTGGTTTGCTGCGCGATCGAGGTAATCACCTTGATCACGTTGCCAATCTCCTGGCTGGACTCGCCAAGCTTCTTGACAGTGTCGTTGGTGGAATGCGCCACACTGACCGCATTCTTGGCCACGCGCGCTGATTCGTTGGCGTTTTTGGAGATCTCGCGGATCGAGGACTGCATCTGCTCGGAAGCCGAAGCAACCGAGGCGACATTCTTCGAGACCTGCTCGCTGGCTGCCGATACCACGTTGGCCTGCGTTGCAGTCTCCTCCGCGTTGCCCGCCATCTGCTGGCTGACCGCCGTAAGTTCTTCAGAGGAAGACGCCAACGTGCTGGCGCTTTCGGTCGTAGCCTTGAGCGGCGCAACGATCGCCTCCAGCGTCCGGTTCATACCCTCGATGATTTTGCGATAGTCTCCCTGGTGCTTACTGGCGTCGGCGCGCTTGCCCACTTGGCCGTCAGCAGCCGCTTTGGCGAGCATATCGGCATCCGCCACCAGAGCTTCGATCGCAGTCATTGCCCGGAGGAAAGCAGGCACAAGCGTGTCGTTCTCGGAGCGCTTGCCAACCTTCTGGAAGGCGAGCAGTTCTTCCTGGAAATCTCCTGCTGCAATCTTCTCAACCACGGTGAGCGCGTGTTTGATTCTGTCTTGAGCGCCGTTGGTTGCCTTTGCGAGCTCGCCAAATACTCCCGGGTAGGAGCCTTCTACCTTGACGGAGTAATCGTTCATCGCCATCCGCTGCAGTACCCTGTTGGCTTCGATCAACCCGTCCAGGCCGTCAATGCATGCATTCAGGTTGTTATTGATCTCGTTGAAGTCGCCGTTGGCGTGGTCGGTGATCCTGGGCGGAATGTCGCCCTTCGAGATGCGGTCTACATATTCGGCCGATACATTCAGCGGCTCGATCACCGCGTCTAGCATCTCATTCAGATTTTCGAGGACGACTCGACTGCCACCCTCAAAATGATCGACCTGCGCCCGCTCTGACAGGCGGCCTTGCTTGAGTGCAGAGGCTACCCGGAGTACTTCTTCTTGAAGAAGGTGCCTCTTTTGAGTTTCCTGTACATCCGCTTCTTCGCGGTCCAAAACGGCGGCGGCGGTGGACATGCGGCGGTCGGGGTTAAGCCCATGACCGTTACTTCCTTGTCTTGCCATTTTCGCTGCTCCTTTGCATTCGTATTTGGTTGTTACGCCAGCACCGGCGCGTGGTGGTTGACTTGCTTCTGTCTTCGTGCGACCGCTACGCCGCCGCTGTCTCTCAGCAGGTTGATTGGTTAACTGACGGACGCTGGAGCACAATCTAGCGCCGGCAATGTCCTAAGAAACTCATTGCGGCGGGGCCTTCTTTTCCCGGCCGCCAAACTGGATCGCGGTCACGCACTAGAACGTAAAGACCGGTCCAAATTCAACTCGCTGGTCCTGCCAGATGCGGGACGGTGTTGCCGCAATGATCCAGAAGTTGCCTAGCTCGGGTATGGCGCGAGAGCTGTAATGCGTCGGCTCCAACCCAAACGTGCACCACTGGTTGATCTTGTAGTACAGGGTCGCGCCAATGAAATAGCTTCCGATCATGGGGATACCTAGACCCTGGCCCAACTGGTTGGGGCCGGCTGCGTCAAGCAACCCAAGCTGCATAGCAGCATCTCTGTGCACAAGTTGGTCTTTTCCGGCATGAAGATAGAGCTGCCACCCGGCGTTGTAGCCTTTAGGATTGGCGTTGAACCAACGTGAAAGCGGCAGCCCAAGCTCGGCGAATCCGCCATAGGCGCGCACACCGTGCTCGGGGGCAACCACAACGTCGCCTGAGGGACAACTTCCTGTGCCCGGATTGACGCTGCAACCCAGCGCTGCGAAGCCGGAGAGCGTGCCCGCAACGTTATCCAAGCCCGTACCCAAGAAGAACGGTGCAGGAACGCCACCATTCGCCTTCACCAGGGGAATTGGGAAGAGGTGCGTGGTGTCGGTGTAGTTGGTCGTAAGCTGCCCGCCCAGCACTTCGCGCATATCGGATCCCCGATACCCGCTCAAAACGAAGGTAAACCAACGGGTGGGCAGTTGCGCGGCGACCTGATTGCCGTACATTTTGCTGCCGGCGGTATAGCCCTTGGCCAACGGAGTGCCCGCGACCAAGGCGGTGGGGAATTCGTCACCCACTAGATCCTCTTCGGTATTGGGAACAATGGACGAGCGACGCCCGTACATTCCTGTCCAGAAGATTTGTGCGGGAGCAACTGCGGGTGCCTTGTCGAGCCGGAATTGCAATGTCAATCCGGCGTTCAACTCGGGACGGTCGGAGTCGGCGCTCTGACGCTCGGCCTCGCCGACTTGGCTCATGAAGCCGTTGGACGGTGAGACTGAGGGAGGACAGTCGACAGCCGCCAGGGTGCAAAAGGTAAGCCGTTCTACCTGGCCCGAACTCGGCATCATGACCGCAAGTTCAGGCGAGATTTTGGGGTTGCGAGCAGAGTTTCCCAGCTTTTGAACGATGCCAAGACGGAACTGAGGCGAACGGTTGTAGATGGCTCCGTAGTCGGCAGCGTTCCAGGTGGTATCGAGCATGTTGGGCATCGCCTTTGAACCGAACAGCGTCCAGTCCTGCCCGCCCACGAAGAACAGGCTGGTGGTCTCCGAAGCTCCGTAGTCCACACGCACGTAGGCCAGGCGCAAGCGCAAATTGGGATTGCGGATGGAAGTGACGTCGGCGTTATCGGATTCGTTGAAGTTGCCTTCGAAGTCGGCCTCGAAGCGGCCGGTGAGGACCATCTTCTTGGAGATGGAAGGCCACTCGATGTTGATTCCGATACGGCTTTGGCGCGCTTTCACGTGGAACTCGGGGTCGGCGTTCGGACCGGTGTTGCTTCCGGGCAGCAACATGAGACCGCCAGGAATGGGAAAGTCGTCGCCATTGGGCGAGCTGCTGTCCTGTTCCGCAGTTCCTTTGATGAAACCGTAGGGAGTGAATGTTACCGGGCCTACCTTAAGACCGACTAAAGCACCAGATTGGGGAGGATCGAAAGCCAGCACGCGCAAGGGAACAATCGCCGGAACCACGGACGAGGCGGCAGGTTTCAATCCCGCTAGTTCGGGCTGCGGCACAGGGGCAGCTTGCGGCTTGGGCACGGGCCGAGGGCTGGCAGCAGGGGCCGGAGTCGCGGCCGGCGTCGGCGCCGCAATCGCGGACAAATCTGCCGCATTCAATACGCCATTGCGAGTGAGGGCGTCAACCAGTAGTTGCAGTTCCGCCTCGGGTGCGGCGACGCGAATCGCGTTGACCGCGGAAGGTGTGAGCACTCCTTTCTTCAGGAGTGCATCGAGCAGTGCGCCGGTACTTACCGCGCCGATGGCCGCAGGTGTCTTTGCGACCGGATGGGCACTTGGATCCGCGGTTGCTGCACCGGTCCCAGTTTCCACGCCGGATGCACTGGGCGCATTCTCATTTGCTTTTCCGCCATGGTCGTTTTCCGCGAGAACTGGCACAGCAACGACGGCGAAGACGACCAGACCCATGAGCCATACTTTCAACTTCAACATCAACATTCTCGCTTTCAGCTTTCGCATGGACGGTGTCTCCCTCATCCCGGTTTGGCGCGGGACTGGGCGCTAAAGTTAGTCGCAATATCGCGGCCCACGCTGGATGCCTGCGCGCTGTCGACCCTCTTGCGCGCCGTGATGACCGCATTGCGTGCGCTACGCAACGCTTCCCACGGTGATATCCGCGGTTCGCTCCGTATCGAGAACCAGCAGCAACCGGTCCTTCAGCTTGTAGACGCCACGGATGAGATCCCGTGCGGCAGGGTCGAGGTTCTCCGGCGGCCGCTCGTAGGCAGCGGCATCCACATCCAACACGTCCCCGATCTCGTCGACCAGCAAGCTCACGGCGCCGTCGTCGGTGCGAACCACCATGTTCGTCGGCATCTGCTCCCCGGCGCGTGGCGGCAACTTCAGCCGCCGCCGCATATCGATTGCGGTGACGATCTGCCCGCGCAGGTTGATCAGTCCTTCGATGACCTCCGGGGCTTTGGGCACGTGGCTCATCTGCTGGAAGCGCAACACCTCCTGAACGCTGTGAACATCCACGCCGAAAAACAGGTCGGCCACGAAGAACGTTGAGAACTGTCCGCTGGTCTGCATAAATTCGGATTTGCGGGTTTCGATGTCGCTTGCCATTGGTTATTTCTCCTCTCCCACGCACACCAGTTCCATCTCGTCGGAAGCCGGCGCCGAGGCCAGGCGCGCCACTGACTCCAGCATGGCCTCCCGCTTGAACTTCGCCTGGCAGTCCTGGAAACCCTTCGTCTGGGCGACGGATAACTGGGCTTGTCCGGTCGAATCGGCCAGAGCCAGGACAGGTATTCGTTTCCACTCCGGCCGCCCGCGCATGGCCTCGAGCAGAGCCACACCGCCGTTGGGCGGAAGGTCCAGCGCCGCCACGACGACATCTGGCGACTGCTGCTCCAGCCCGCGAACCGCCTCGTCCAGATTCGCGACCTCCCGAACCCGGTAGCCCTCCATTTCCAGGCCGCTCCGGATCAGACCTCGCGAGAACGCCGAGGCTTCGGCGACGAGGATGTTCTTTCCGCTTGCAGCCCCCCCTACCCCCTGGAACCAAGCCTCCGTGGAGGCGTGAATGATCTGGTTGAGATCCAGAAAATCCGTGACTCGTTTACCCACCACACCCGAACCGAGCAGTCCTTTGCGACTTGACTTCTGTCGAATCGTCACCGTCTCTTCGGCGACATCGAGTATCTGGTCAACCACCACGCCCAAACTGCGGTCGCCATCGTTGAACACCACCACCTGCACCGGATCGGACGCCTGGTCCTGGTCGGGGGATTCGGGTTCGAGTACCGCCCGCAAAGGCACCAGGGGAAGGATGCGGTTCCGGTATTGCACCACATGACGTCCGCCCGCATGCTCGATAGAGCTTCGCGGAAACTCTTCGAGCCGGGCAACGAGAGAGAGTGGCACAGCCAGCCGACCGAAGGAACCAGTCCGAAACAACAGGAGGCGCTGCTGTTCGATGCCCGCTTGCGGCTTCTGTTCCGCCGCCGCGCGGCTCTGCTCACGGGATTCGGTGAGCACCCCGGCACTCTCGCCGATACCAAGCACGTCGAGGATGAGGGCCACGCGGCCATCGCCCATGATCGTGGCGCCGGCATACACCGTGAGTCCTTTCAACTGCTTGCCCAAGGGCTTGACCACAATTTCCTGGGTATCGTTGATCCCGTCCACCACCAGGCCGAACTGCCGGTCTTCCGCCTGCAATACCACCACACTGACCGCATCGGCCCGGTCGCTCGATTGCAGCCCCAGCACCTCATTGAGATACGCGACCGGCAACAGGCTCCCGCGCCGGCGGTAGACCGGCGTTCCGTGCACATGCTCGATGCGCTTTTCCGCCGAATCGGCCTCCAGGCGAACTAGCTCCAGCAGACTGACCTGGGGAATGACGAACTGCTCCCCTCCGCTCGTAATCACCAGGCCGGGAATGATCGCCAGAGTGAGAGGGATTTTGAGCTTGACCGTGGTGCCCTCGCCGGGCCGGCTGAAAACGTCGACGATGCCGCCGATCTTTTCAATGTTGGACTTCACCACATCCATGCCGACCCCGCGCCCTGAAACGTTGGTCACTGTCTGCGCCGTCGAGAACCCGGGCAGAAAGATCAGGTTCAGCACCTCGCGATCGCTCAGCTTCTCCACCTGTTCGGGCCGCAGGAGCCCCTTCTCCACTGCCTTCTGTTTGACACGCGCACCGTCAATTCCCGCTCCGTCATCGCCGATTTCAATGTTGACCTGTCCGCCTTCGTGATAGGCGCGAAGGGTCAGTCTGCCCTGTGCCGGCTTGCCGCCCTGCGTCCGCACTTCCGGCGGTTCAATGCCGTGGTCGCATGAATTGCGAACCAGGTGCACCAGCGGGTCTTTGATGGCCTCAATGATGGTGCGATCGAGTTCCGTATCGGCGCCGTCCATTTCCAGCTCAATCTGCTTCCCAAGGGACACCGCCATGTCGCGCACCACCCGCGGCAGACTGTTCCAAACCACGCCGATGGGTTGCATGCGCGTCTTCATGACGCCCTCTTGCAGCTCACTGGTGATCAGGTTGAGGCGCTGCGATGTGGCATTGAGTGCGGCATCTTCCCGTTCGGTGTTGAATTGCAGGATCTGGTTGCGGGTAAGCACCAGCTCCCCCACCAGGTCCATGAGCTTGTCCAGAAGCCCAACACCCACGCGGATATTGGCATCGGCCGCGGCGGACGGCTTCGCGCTGTTCTTCTCGGGCTTCACGTCTTCGGGGATATTGGAGGAGCTACCCTCGCCCTGAATTTTGGTGAGAGGAGCGAGCGCCAAATCGGAGCTGGTTTGACTTTCGACGTCCGCCGGCAACTGCGCCGCCTGGCGCAACCGACCGGCAAGTTCCTCAAACCGGTCCGGACCTTCTTCTCCGTTTGCTTCGATAGAGGCCAGCACCGTGCGCGTGGCGTCGACGGTTTCAAGGATTAGCGATATCAGGGACGGCGTGAGTTTCCTTTTGCCATCGCGCAACTGGCTTAGAAGGGTTTCGGCCTCATGGGAAATTCGTTCCAGCGTTGAAAACGCGAAGAAGCCGCACGTGCCTTTGATGGTGTGAATGGTGCGGAAAACGCTAGCCAGCAACGCCGCATCCTCCGGCTGCTTTTCCAGTACAACCAGTTCCTGATCCAGGCGCGAGAGGTTCTCATGACTTTCGACGAGAAACTCACGAATCACATCCTGATCTTGCATGCGAATGTTCTCCCATATTGTCTTTCGGCATTTCGAAGCCAACATTTGTAAAGAAAAGGTATTCGATTGGTAATGTTTGCCTGGAATCTTTGGAAAGCCGCGACTCTGCAGGGTATGACGATATAGTTGGTTGCTTCTTTGAGAAGTCCGTTGCAGGCGAGGCCAGATTGTATAAATTTATTTACCTCTGCGTTCAGGGTAAGCTATGAAGGAGTTCCATTCCTTTCGACTAGACATCGGAAACCAATGCCTTTGGCGGGAACGCGAACGCGTTCCTCTGCCGCCAAGGGACTTGTTTTTGTTGGCGTATTTTGTGGACCGCGCCGGAAAATTAATCACGCGGTCCGAACTCATGCAAGCGCTATGGCCCAGTACATTTGTCCAGCCTGAAGTCCTAAAGACACACATCCGAAATCTGCGGTTGGCGCTCGGAGATGATGCCCGCAATCCACGCTTTATTGAGACACGGCATCGCTCTGGATACACATTTATCGCGCCCGTTCATGAGACAGAAAATCCTGAGGGACGGCTCCCATGGATTCCTACTTCTGCGTTCGTCGGACAGGAGGAGGAGCTAGAGATACTGCGAGGCGCTTTTCAGCAGACTTGCGGTGGAAAGCCCCAACTTGTCTTCATCTCTGGCGAGGCAGGTATCGGTAAAACGACACTGGCAAACTCTATGGAGCGCGCAATTCTTCGCGGAACGACTGACGCCAGAGTCATTCGTGGCCAATGCATTGAGGGATATGGCACACCTGAGCCGTATCATCCGGTCCTGGACGCCATTTCGGATCTGGTACGGCTCTTAGGACGCGAAGCCATCGTTGAAATCCTTGTCCGTCATGCGCCCACTGTCCTGGCGCGCTTTCCTTGGTTGTTGAAACCGGACCAGCGCGAGATGATTTCCCGCGAAGTTGGTGGGGCAGCGTCTGAACGGATGCTGCGTGAGTTATGTGAAGCACTGGACAGCATCGCGAAGGAGTCGCCGCTCGTCATCATACTGGAAGATGTCCATCGGGCGGATCGATTCACCGTCGATTGTTTCGCCGCATTCGCGCGTGAGAGCTGGACGAGCAAAGTGATGGTCGTCGCCACTTACCGCCCCTTGGAATTTGCTCTTTCTCAGCATCCGTTAAGAGCGCTCAAGCTTCAGTTGGCGGCTCATCAGCTCTGTGGTGAAGTCGCAATGAGGCGGCTAACACTGCCTGAGGTGCAACACTTTCTTGAGATGAGGTCGCTCAACCGAACGGTTCCTTCTGGCCTGGCCGAAATAATCTACAGGCATTCAGAGGGCAATCCACTATTGATGAAAGCAGTTTTGGAACACCTGATCGCGCGAAACATCTTGTTCGTGGCGGATGGTAGCTGGAGCGTCAGTACTCCTCTAGCGAATCTCTCGGTGGCTGTGCCCGAAACGATTCGCCAGTTGGTTGAAATTCGCATTGAATCCTGCCTTTCAGAGCCCGAGCAGCAACTACTCGAAGCCGCAAGCATATGCGGGGGTTCGTTTGCGGTCGCGGATGTCGCCACAGTCGCAGAAATGGATCTGGAGGAAGTTGATGAGATTTGCACGCGGCTCTCGCGCAGAAATCATTTGATCAGTTCAGTGGCAGCGTCAAATTTGCCGGACGGCTCGGTCTCGCCGCAATACAAGTTCGTTCATTTTCTCTATCAGAAGGTGTTCTATCAAAGAGTTGGACCGATTCGTCGGGCGCGGCTGCAAGAAAATTGGCGAAAGGCCGGAGTTTGCAGCTAGACTTGCCTGGCCTCAAGTGATTCGGTCCCGAGCCAAAGCGCCATGACAGCACAACCAACTCCAGCCCGCAGGAGTTTCGTGAGAGCGCTATGCGGGAAGATGTGTGGGGGACCTTGCCGTACTCGGACTGCTTGTAGTCGCCGAGCGGCAGATCGGCAAAATCGAGGTCAAGGCGCTTCCCATTTCTCAATGAAGGAGTTTTTGGGGGGCGTCGCTTGACTTACGAGATCCTCGCCATCGCTGATTCCCCCTCCTCTTCCTGCCAGGACGTTCCATCCCCGCTGACTCTCAGATCGGTGGATACTGCCGATATTTAGAATGGTGATGAGACTGAGGTTAGGCGAGATCTCCCTCTCCCTTTAGACTGTAAGGCTGGCCTCGCGCCCGACTGTAGCTCGGATGTCCTCGTCCGCGCTTGATCACTTGATGTGTGTCTCACCAAACGACTCGTCCGGCGACGTAGCCGGCCAGCCAACCATGACCAAAAATACGTCGAAGACAAACAGCGCAATGGCTACATCATTGAACAGCGTAGCCTGCGGCAAATTCGGCCAAAGTTGATTGGCGGCCCAGAAGAGAAAGGCAATGGCCAGCAAAACCGCCTTCACAAGTTCGCTGCGCGAAGGCCGGTGCGCCGCCTGGTAAACCAGGTAGGCAACAGCGATCATGGCCAGTGCGAACGCGGCCAGAAAATCATGACTCCGGGCGGGAAACTTCCCCGGAAAGGCGTCCCACACAAAGAGCACCCCAACGCTTGCCAGGGTTACGACGCCAAGAAGGACAGAAAGAGCCCGATGGCTCCGATCAAGACGAATGTACATAGCAAATTATGGAGCACCCTTCAAAAAGAAACCGTAAGGCCCCCGGAGACGCCCAAACAAACTGACGCGACCGGATGGCAATCCTCCCAGGTCCGCCCAGGCAGGCCTGACAATCAGATGCTTTAGAATTCGTTTAGGCGCTTTAACCGGTTGCCTTCAGTCATAATTCATCCCGCATTGCGGACCCAAAGTCCGGAGGGCGGCAGTTCATCTCAGTGCTTGAAAGGTCAGAGAGCATGAAATATGCCGGATTGCTGGTGATGCCAGCCGGGTTTTTCCTCTCCATAGCCGCGGTGATTCTGTTTCCTGCCCCGGCGCCGCGGGCAGCTTTTGTGCTCTGCGGGCTGGCGGTTGAAGGGCTGGGCCTGGCGGTCGCGGTGCGCGGACATATGGAAGCGCGCGGGGAGAGGCGCCCATGAATCCCGCCCTGCCGCTCTCCGATGCCGTCTTCGCGCTCACCTTTGCGCTTCTCATGCTGGCTCCGCTGGCCATCGCCGGAGTCGCGCTCATCAACACTGGCCTTGGCCGTTCGCGCTCTGCCGCGCAGGCCCTGCTGGGTAACCTGGCCATTCTTGCCGTCGCAGCCATCGTCTTTGCCCTGCTGGGATCGGCGCTTGCCGGCGTACCCAGTGCGACGGCGTGCTGCACGGGTCACACGTTTCAACTGGCCGGCAAGCCGTGGAACTGGCTGGGCGCCGGTCCGATGCTGCTGAGCGGATTCGCTTCATCGCAGCCCTTGTCGCAGTTGGCCGTGCTTTTTGAGTTTCTGGCAGTAGCCATGGCGGCCATGCTGCCTTGGGGTTCGGGAATGGACCGCTGGCGCTTGACGGCGGGCTGCGCGGCGGCTGCGGTCACGGCGGCGATTGTCTTCCCGTTGATGGCGCACTGGATTTGGGGCGGCGGTTGGCTGTCGCAGTTAGGCGTCAACTTCGGCCTTGGCGCGGGATTCATTGACGGAGGCGGCGCGGCCACCGTGCACGTGCTCGGCGGCCTCAGCGCACTGGCGGTGATCTGGATCGCCGGCCCGCGGAAGGGCAAATTCCCCAAGGACGGCCTGGCCACCGCCTTGCCCGGCCATAATGCCGTCTATGTGGTCTTTGGCTGCCTGCTGGCGCTGGTGGGCTGGCTGGCCTGGAACGTGGCCGGAGCAGTGCTCTGGCTGCATGCGCCGCTGGCTGCGCTGCCCGTGATTGCGGTCAACACGCTGCTGGCTGCATCGGGAGCCATTGCGGCTACCTTCGCTGTCACCCGCGTACGTTTCGGCAAGCCGGATGCAAGCCTCTGTGCCAACGGGTGGCTGGCAGGACTCGTTGCGTCAACCGCCTGCGCGGGCATTGTCACGCCTGCCGAGTCAATCCTGGTGGGACTTGTCGCAGGCATCGTAACTCCGCTGCTCGTGGAATTGTTGGAGTTGGCCCTCTCCATTGACGACCCTTCCGGCGCGATTACCGTGCACGCAGCGGGCGGGTTATGGGGACTGGTGGCTGCCGGCCTGTTTGCGCCGCTGGCCGGACAATTGGTGGCGCAGCTTGTCGGTATCGCCGCTCTGCTGGGTGTGGTCTTGCCGCTGGTCTACCTGCTGTTTGCTGTCTTGAACCGAGTGCATGCCTTCCGCGTTGACCCGGACGGAGAACGCATCGGCATGGACCTGCACGAGCTTGGCGGTGGAGCCTATCCCGAGTTCGTGATTCACCGCGACGAGTCGTACCGGTGAGGCCGGGTTGAAAATGTGCCTGAGTCGCGGGGATTCAGGCCTTTTTCCGATACGAGCAGAAAAATCAGCGGAAGCGAATCTTGTCGACGCGCTGCGCTTCCTGCTGGCCGCCCTGGCGGATCAGGTCACGGACGTAATCGGGATTGCGCAGGCCGATCAGCTCAATGTGCGGCTGGGCAATAGTCAGATTTCCCAACCCGAAGAGCTTGGGGATGAGTGAGCGGCTGATAACCGCGTCGCCCAATTTATGCAGTTCCCAGGGCCGGTTGACGGAGTGCAGTACGCCTTCTTCCACGATCAGACGCTGGCTCGACGCGCTGTATTTCGTCGTCAGCAGCCGCAGCAGCCAGCCGATCCACATCAGCGCCAGCAACAGGGCCACGCCATACTGCAGCTTCACCAGGATGCTGGCCTGGTGATGCACCGGCACGGTGTCATCGTTCGGATCGGCATCGTCCGCAAGCTGTTTGTCGGCCGCATCCTGGGCTGCGCGCGCCTTCTGACGCGCCGCATAACGTTTGGCTTTGGAGATGCGCGTGTCGTGCTCGCGAAGGGTTGCCGCCAGCCGGTCGTGCTGCTTCTCAGCGGTGCTTTGGAGCAACGGGCCGGCGTAACGGTCGATCTGCGAACAGACGAACATCACAACGAGCATGATTACGGCGTATTTCAGCAGGCGCGGCAGCAGCAGGACCAGCGAGGGTTTTTCCTGCCAGACCATCTGCTCGTCGTCGCCTCCGAGAATCTCTTCAGCCCGCGAGGTGACCACGTTGTCCCCAATGTTGCTGAGCACGCCACTGACGGACTTCACGGATGCCGTCGCGGGCGCCATTTCCACCGCCCGCCGATAGACCTCCCGCTGGCCGGCCGGGACAACCGGCTCCGGTGCCCCCGACGGCACTATTTCGCTGGACTTTTCCGACACTGTATTTCCTCTCCGGCAGTTGCGTAGATTGCGCTCCTGCCGCATCGTCGGACCCGACCGTGCCGGACCCTCTCTATATATTTTAAGTCCTGCCTTTTGCAATTTGCCGGAAGAGCGCCAGCGCGATGCCGGCAAAAGGCGACTTTCAGGAAGTAATCAGGGGGATGAGTGCTATTTGTGTTTTCCGGTAGTTGCTGTGCAAAAAAAGCCGGCGCGAGCCGCCCATTGGCACAGGCCTTCGCCGCGGCCTCAGAGAGTGTGGCGGAACGGAAGTTTGTTACGTTCTCTGCCAACCGAACGCACAGCGAATGGTTCAAATGCCGGCAGAATTGAGGCCATCGCGCATTCCGCAGCCGGAGGCTGGAGATAGCGGCGGAACGGTTAACGGAGTTGGATCGATGATGGAGAGGATCACCGCCGCGCCATCAACACCATGATCGCGAAGATCACAACCGGCACCAGCGCCAGCCCGGCGTAAAGCATCAGCTTGCGGGCGTTGGGAAAGCCCTTGACCCGCAGCGGGCGGCGGCCTGCTTCTTCCACGCCCACCTGGTCGGGATGCTCCAGGTCCCAGGCCATCTCGCTGGCTGTTGCGTAGCGGTTGCGCGGCTCGCGCTCCAGTGCGCGATAAAGAATCTCCTGCAACTCGGGTGAAATTTCGGGATTCAGTTTGCGGGCGGGCTTGGCATCGTTGAGCACGCGCTCGTTCATCACCGCAAAGGGATTGGGGCCGCTGAAAGGCACCTGCCCGGTGAGCATCTCATAGAGCATGATGCCCAGGGCGTAGATATCGCTGCGCTGATCGCCGCGCTGGCCCTTTACCTGCTCCGGAGAGATGTAGTCCGGCGTGCCCAGCGTGGGCGACAGGTTGGCAAACGTCAACCGACGCGCGTCTTCTTTCATAGCCACGCCAAAGTCGATGAGCTTGATGCGATCGTCGGCAAGGACCATGATGTTTTCAGGCTTCAAGTCGCGATGGATCACTCCATGCTTGTGCATGTAGTCCAGAGCATCGCAGATGCCCAGCGCGATTTTGACCGCCCGGTTGATGGGCAGCTTGCATCCATGGTCTTTGCATCCCTGATTCAGGATCGACCGCAGAAGCGTCCCCTCGACCCACTCGATGACCATGTAAGTGCGGCTGCGCTGCTCGCCGTCGAAAGTCTTGACGATGCCGGGATGGTCAAGTTCCTGGCCGATCTCCTGCTCGCGCTTGAACCGCTCAATCAGGACGGGGTCAGCTTCCATGGCCTCAAGCGGCACCTTGATGGCCACCAACTTGCCGTCGTTCAGATCGGTTGCCCGGAAAAGAACCGACATGCCGCTCTGGGCAACGATGGCCTCGATGCGGTAGTGATCGAGCAGGTTTCCGGGTTCAAGTGGGTGCATGAGGGCGGCCAGCATAACAATTTCGATTCTTTCATGAGATAGCGTAAGAAAATCGTCAAGAAAGGCGAAAGAGAAGATATCGATGGGGGCACATCGCTGGCTCAGCCAAGGAAACATCGCAAGCCAACTCTGCACCAGCCGGATATAGTGAATGGGACCACGTATGATTCTGAATCTAAAACTGCTGACTTCGGCGTTGTTACTGGCGGGGGCGATTGGCCCCGGACAGGCCCCGGGCCAGGCCTTGCTGGGGTCCATGCGCCACCCGAAACCGGTAGCGGCGCAGGAGACGGGCTTTCTCAATCGCCGCCTGGAACTGCACGGAACCACCTACCGCTTCCAGGTCTATCTGCCCGAGGAATGGCGGCGCGACGACGGCAAGCAGTGGCCGGTGATCCTGTTTCTGCATGGGCGCGGCGAGCGCGGCTCTGAAGGCATGTGGCAGACGCAGATCGGGCTGCCCCAGGCCGTGCGCGACCATCCCGAGCGGTGGCCGTTTGTGATCGTCATGCCACAATGCCCGCTGGCCAATTTCTGGACCGACCCGGAGATGCTGGCCATGGCCATGGCAGCGCTGGACCAGGAGACGGCGGAGTTTCACGGCGATCCGGAGCGGACCTACCTGACCGGCCTCTCACTGGGCGGATACGGCGCATGGGAACTGGCGCGGTTCCATCCCCAGCGCTGGGCGGCGGTGGCCGTGGCAGCCTCAGGTATCTTTTGGAGCTATGCGCCGGAACGCTGGCAGCAGTCGGCGACCCTGCCCGCCGACTACGCACAAGCATTGGTCCGAACCCCGGTGTGGATCTTCCATGGCAGCGACGACGACATGGTGAGTCCGCGCCAGAGCGAGCTGCTCTTTGACGCCTTCAAGCAGGCAGGCGGGCGCGTGCGGCTATGGGTTTACCAGGGCCTCCGGCACGACTGCTGGACCCGCGCTTACGGTGAGCCGGAGTTGCCGCGTTGGTTGCTTTCGCATCGCGCCGATCCCAACGCGGCACGCGGACCGCTGCCGCCGGCCTTCGCCGAGCGGTTCATGATTTCGCTCCATCCCCAGGCCATCAAGCTGACGCCGGCGCTGCTGGATAGCATGGTGGGCGAGTATCGCGACGTGAAAGGGCATCTGGCGGCCAACCTGTTTCGCCAGGGTGGAGAACTCTACCAGAAGAACCAATACGGCCAGGTCTCCGAGTTGGCCGCCGAATCAGCCGGGGTGTTCTTTTATCCCAACGGCAGCAGCATCACCCGCCTTACCGTGGAGCACGACGCCCAAGGCCGCGTGACAGGCCTTGTCTTTCACGACGACCGCCACGAGGAGCGCTGGGAAAAACGAATTTCAACTTCCAGCCGTTAGTGTCCTGTCTTCGAAGTTCATACCCGAACTGTTGCTGTCATACCTGAACTGTTGCTGTGATACCCGAACTGTTGCTGTGATACCTGAACTGTTGCTGTCGTTCCGAACTGTTGCTGTGATACCTGAACTGTTGCTGTCATTCTGAGCGAACGGGGCCCCAAACGCTTTTCAGTTTGGGGGTGGTGAGCGAAGAATCTGCTTTTGCTTCCCCGTCGTTCTGCTATGAACTTTTGGGATACCTTCCCGGGCCGCAACCGGCCACATGGAACGCCGCACCCTCGTGTTCCGTAGTAATCTCAGACCGGTATTTCCAGGAGGTTGCGATGTTTTGCAGCGGATGTGGTCAAGCGATCGCCCCAGGGCAGAGTTTCTGCCCGCAGTGTGGCCGGCCGGCCATCGCGCCGGTTCCCCCCGTGCCGGGCATGGAGTTTCAACTCGAGAGCTACGCCGGTAAGGTGAGGGCACTGAGCATCGTCTGGTTTATCTATGCCGGGTTGGCCCTGGTCACCGGCATCGCCGGACTGGCCTTTGCCCATGCATTTTTCGGCGGCCACCTTGGCTTCTGGATGCACGGTCCATGGTCGCGCGACGGTTTGCCGCCGGACTGGTTTGGGCCGGCGATCATGCCACTGTTGTGGGCCGTGCTGCTGTGCCGGGCAGCCCTGGCGCTGGCTGCGGGCTTTGGCCTGATGGAACATGCGCCGTGGGGCCGGGTGGTGGCCATCGTGGCAGCTATCCTGAGCATCCTGAAGTTTCCCTTCGGCACCGCGCTGGGCATCTGGACGCTTGTGGTCCTGCTGGGTTACCGGAACTCCACGCTCTACGAGCAGTTGTAGGCCGGCGTTCGACTACAATTTGAACCATGAGTTTCCCCGAGACGAGAATGCGGCGGCTTCGCCGCAGCGAAGCAATGCGGGCGCTGGTGCGCGAAACATCAGTCGAACCCGGTGACTTGATTTATCCGCTCTTTATCTGCCCCGGCGAGGGCGTGCGGCGCGCGGTCGGCTCCATGCCCGGAGTCTTCCAGCTCTCAGTGGATGAAGCGGTGCGCGAAGCGGAAGAGGCCGCGCGGCTCGGCCTCGGCGGACTGCTGCTCTTCGGCCTGCCCGAGACCAAGGACGAGCAGGGCACCGGCGCGTGGGATGAAAGCGGCATTGTGCAGCAAGCGCTGCGCGCGCTCAAGAACTCCGCCGCCAGCAAAAAGCTGGTGCTGATCGCCGACGTTTGCCTGTGCGAATACACCAGCCACGGGCATTGCGGCAAGGTGATCGAAACCCACGACGGCTGGACGGTGGACAACGACCCCTCGCTCGCTTTGTTGGCTCGCACCGCCGCAAGCCTGGCCAAGGCGGGGGCCGACGTGGTGGCGCCCAGCGACATGATGGATGGCCGCGTGGCGGCTATCCGGCAGGCGCTCGACAAGGACGGGTTGAAGGATACGCCGATCTTGAGCTACGCCTCGAAGTTCGCCTCAGCCTTCTACGGGCCCTTCCGCGAGGCGGCCGACTCCGCGCCGCAGTTTGGCGACCGCAAAACGTATCAGATGGACGGCGCCAACCTGCGCGAAGCCATGCGCGAGATCGACCTCGACCTGGAAGAAGGCGCGGACATGATCCTGATGAAGCCGGCCATGCCTTACCTCGACGTGATTCTGGCGGCGCGGGAGCGGGTGGACGTGCCTATCGGCGCCTACCAGGTTTCGGGCGAGTACTCCATGCTGCAAGCGGCCTTTGAGAAGGGCTGGCTGGACCGAGACCGCGCCACGCTGGAGTCGCTGATGGGCATTCGCCGCGCCGGGGCCGACTTCATTGTGACTTACTTCGCGAAAGACGCCGCAAAGCTGCTGGGGTAGTCTGGATTTTTCATGGGTCTCTGAAATCGGTAGCGCTGGCCTCCCGGCCGGCTGTAGCGCGGACGTCCTCGTCCGCGCTTGGAAATCAGCTTCTCATACGAGTTACTCTCTACTTCTTGATAAACGCCGGGTGCCCCAGGTCTCGATTTTGAGACCTGGGATGCCACGACCTTCCTATTGGTACCTCACTGCTTGATAAACGCCAGCAAATCCGCGTTCACCTGATCCTTCAGGGTTGAGCACATGCCGTGGGGCGCGCCGGGATAGACCTTGAGCGTGGATCCCTTGACCAGCGCGGCGGCCAGCAGGGCGGAGTCGTTGATGGGCACAATCTGGTCATCGTCGCCGTGCAGAAACAGTGTGGGAACATCGAACTTCTTCAGGTCCGCGGTGAAGTCGGTTTCGGAGAAGGCCTTGATGCAGTCATAAACCGCCTTGAGACCGGCCTGCATTCCTTGCAGCCAGAAGAAGTCCCGGAGCCCCTGCGAGACCTTCGACCCCGACCGGTTCGCCCCGTAGAACGGCCCGGAGAGATCCTTGAAAAACTGCGAACGGTCAGCCTGCACGCCGGCGCGGATATCGTCGAAGACCTTGATGGGCAGGCCGCCGGGATTGGCTTCGGTTTTGAGCATGATGGGCGTCACCGCGCCGATGAGCACCGCCTTGGCCACGCGGCTGCTTCCGTGGCGCCCGATATAGCGCGCCACCTCGCCGCCGCCCGTCGAGTGGCCAACGTGGACGGCGCTCTTCAGATTGAGCGCTTCGGTCAATGCGGCCAGATCGTCGGCGTAGGTGTCCATGTCGTTGCCGCCCCAGGGCTGGGCAGACCGGCCATGGCCGCGGCGATCGTGGGCAATGGTGCGATACCCGTGCGCGGCCAGAAAGACCATCTGGTCTTCCCAGGCGTCGGCGTCGAGCGGCCATCCGTGACTGAAGACCACGGGCTGTCCTGCCCCCCAGTCCTTGTAGTAGATTTCGGTTCCGTCCTTGGTGGTAATCGTGGGCATAAGAGACCTCCTTGTTTCGGCTTAGGGATGTGATTGGTTGGGGAAACACGGGAAACAGTTCCAGAAGCAAACATTCGCAGCGCTAGACCAGAAACCTAACGCGTTTCATTGGAGACTTTACCAGATGACCCGGAGGGCGCGTGATTCGCTCTGCTCACCGTCGGAACGGGCCGCAGCCTCTAGTTTTTATACTACGTAAATTTCTCGTCTATGGTGATCGAGGTTCGAGGTATCCCAGGTCCCAAAATCGGGACCTGGGGCACCCTACGTTGTTGTTGATATGAAGTTAGGACTCTTGGCCCTAGAAAGTGAAATGCACCGCCAACTGCGCGCTGCGCGGTCCGCCGCCGCCCAGGTACGGGTTACCGCTGCCCACATCGGGAGTGGCCGTGGATTGTATGAACTGCGAACTGGTGCCCATGGCGAGCTGACTGCCATTCTGGACGGGGCTTCCGAAGGTGAAGGAGTCGATACCGAAGCCGGGCATCAGCGGATTCGTGAAGTTGGGGTGGTTGAAGATGTTGAACAGATCGGCACGCAGCTCCATGGTCAGCTTCTCGGTGAGGTGCGAGGTCTTGGTGAGCGAGAAGTCGAAGTTGGTGAAATTGGGTGAACTGAAGGCGTTGCGGCCCTCGGTGCCGGGATGGCCATTGATACATTGTCCGTAAGTCAGGCTGGTAGAGTCGGTGTCAACGGTGCAAGGCGCGGCGAAAGCGGCAAGATTGAGCAGGTTGGGGCCGCTTGCTCCGGCGTGCGGATCGCCAATGAGGTCAGGGCGTCCGAAGTACTCGCCCGAACCGCTGTAGTCTTGCTGAAAATTATCGATGTAGCTGACCGTGTAGGGCTGGCCGGTGGCGAAGTTGAACATCCCATCGAGTGCCCAGCCGTTGACGATTGCCGTGGCATGTTGGAACTTGGGCAAGTTGTAGGTCCAGTACCACTGGACGCGATTGCGCACGTCAAAGTTGGAGTTGGCGCGCTCGGCATGGGGATTGAAGCTGTCTTCGGGCATGGCGGCGTTGGGAACAAAGTCCTGGCCGTCGCTGGCGGTATCAATGGAGTGGGCCCAGGTGTAGTTCAAGGTCGAGGTGACGCCGTGCCAGTTCTGGACCTTCAACGTGGCCTGCAGGGAGTTGTAATTGGAGAGCGCACTGGTCTCAATCTGATTGAGGTAGTACATCGGGCCGCTATAGGAGCCAATGGTGAAGTTCGGGAAGCACTGCTCGCCGTAAACAATCGACGTGCCGTTTCCGCAGTCAATCGTTCTGCCATTGACGTTGTTGATCTGGTTCAAATCGCGGAAATGGAAGAGATGGCGTCCTTGCGAACCAACGTACCCAAGTTGAACCGCGATCTTTTTGGCAACCTGGGACTCGATGTTCAAGTTGTAAGCGCCGTACCGTGGGGTGGTCAGCTTCTGGTCGACCGTGAATGCACTGGTGGGCGTGTAGTTCGACGCGTCCCCAAAGATGGGGCAGTTGCTGCTGAGAATCGGACTGCCGTTGTTGTAACAAGGGCTGCCTACCGGATAGGCATACGCAGAAGCGAAGCCGATGTTGTTGAATGCCGGGCCTGCTTCTCCGGAGTTGGTGTTGTAGGCCTGATTACCTACGAAGAAGTCCTGCGAGGCGCTGTCGTAGAAGATGCCGCCGCCGACTCGAATCACCAGCTTGCCGTCGCCGAACAGATCGTCGGCCAGAGAGAGGCGTGGGGCAAAATCTTTCCAGTCCTTGGGATAGAGCGAAGAGGGCGCGCCCTGGGATCCCACCGTTTCAACCGTGGCGGTTTTAATGTCGAAGAGGCTGAAGGCGTTATTCTCAGCGCCGATGACGCCGAAGTAATCCCAGCGCAATCCATAGTTGAGCGAGATCTTGGGGCTGATCCGCCACGAATCGTCGAAGTAGGCGCCGGCGCCGTTCTGGTAGGTGTAGCGCGTTCCGTCTCCATCGGCGGAACTGCCGCTGTCGATGGTGCCGGAAAGGAATTGATCGAGGGCGGTCGAGGTGATATTGCCATTCGCGTCGTATTGGTCAGAGAAGACGAGTTTTCCGCGGTGACCGGAGTTGATGAAGCTGTTGATGAACGTGCGCCGCCACTCGACGCCGGCCTTGAAGCTGTGCCGGCCCTTGGTCAACGAGACGTTGGAGAAGAGCTGGTAGTTGGTGTCCACGCGGCCGCGAGCGTCACTGGAGGTGGCGCCGATAGGGCTATCCGAGCCGACGTCGATGGCCGGTAATCCCAGGTCGTGCGTGGAGAAACCCGGAGGAAGAGTATTGAGGCCAAAGGCGGTACCGGGATTGAGGCCAATATCGTGAGGCAGGAATTGCTGCACAAAGCGGTCGTACCCGCCGCGCACTTCGAAGATCAGGTTCGGCTTGGGAATCGAGGTATAGGAGAGAGATGCGATGTTGACATGCGTTGGCGTGGTGGTGCCGTATCCTGGAGCGCCGGAGCCCGTGAAGAGCATGCCGAGCGGAAAGTTCTGCGAGCCGTGGCTGTAAAAGTAGCGTCCGGTGAAGAGATCGCCCGGGCTAAGCAAGTGCAGATGCTGATCGATCTTGGCGATTACGTTGTCGCTGTTGTTGATAAATGGGGTATTGAAGGTCTCGCTGCCGTCGCCAGAGGCCGGCAAAGGTCCCCAGGGGTTGCTGTTGAGCAGGCTTTGAATCACCGGATTGATGGTGTTGCCGGGAGTGGACTCCCAGGTACTGATGGCGCTTTGGGTGGGCACTTGGCCCAACTGGGGCAAGCCGCCGTTCTCTCTCTGCCCCTCATAGGCAAGGAACCAGAAGGATTTGTCCTTGATGAACGGGCCGCCGACTGAACCGCCAAACTGGTGGTTGGTGAAGGAATTCTTGGGCTGGTCAACGGTATTGAAGTAGTTCCGTGCGGCGAGCGAACCGTTGCGGAAATACTCGAAGGCGCTGCCGTGGATGACATCGGTGCCGCTCTTGGTGACGATATTGACGGTGGCGCCGGAACTGCGGCCGAACTCGGCCTCGGGGTTGCCGGTGACCGGAATCTCTGCCAGGGCATCAATAGGCAGGATGGTCCCCGGGCAGCCCCAGACGCCGGCCTGGTTCACCGTGGGCAGGTTGCGATAGCCGTCGTTCATGTCGGTGCCGTCGAGCAGGTAGTTGTTTGAGCGGCCGCGATTGCCGTTCAAGCTGAACAGCCCGTAGGAGCCGGCCGACTCGGTCGATCCGACCGGATCGCTGGTGGCGCCGGGAACCAGTTCCAGCAGCTTGGTGTAGTCGCGCCCGTTGATGGGCAACTGGGCAGCCTCGTTGGTTCCAATGGTGCCGCCGGTAGTGTTGGAAGTGGTTTCGACCAGCGGCACATCGGCGGTAACTTCCACGGTCTCCTGGACCGCGCCGGCGGCAAGTTTGGCGTCAGCGCGCGTCGGCGATCCCACGCTAACGGGAATCTCGGTGAGAGTGGTGGTTTTGTAGCCCTGCATCTCAACGGTCACGTTGTAGGTGCCGAGCGGCAGCTCGGAAGCCACGTACACGCCCTGGTCGTTGGTTTTCATCATGCGGGACAAACCGGTCCCGGGGCTGAATACTTTTACAAGCGCGCCGGGTACAGCGGCTCCCGAACCGTCGGTGACAGTTCCCTGAATGCTTCCCCTGAAGGTCTGCGCGATGGCCGTACAAGTGAAGATGAAAACAAGAAGGACAGATGCTATTACGCTCGAGCGGCTTCTCATTGGGCCGTGCTCCTTAAATTCTTTTTTGCGTTGGCGGTTGAAAAAGGAGTGAAGAAATTGAAGGAATGATAGCACAATTTTGAGGATTTCCGGATAAGGATGGTGTAAGGGTTCGCCCCGCAGAACGCCGCGAAGGGCTGTGTTTTGCACTCCATTTCGCACTTCCCCTTCGTTAAGCGGTATTGATTAAGCGGTTTGGGGAGCAAGGGGAAAATGGACCGAGCAGGGGAAAAGTCTCGGTTCCAAAAAACTGCATCCGTCCCCCGGCTGCGTCCTTTGCATCACAAATTGCTTTGCGTTGGCGACCGTATGTGGTCTCCTGAATGCACTCATCTATGTTGAAGCGAATCGAAGCCTACTTTGAATTTGCGCGCCTGGGGACCAACTGGCGCACCGAGATCCTGGCCGGCGTCACCACGTTTCTGACCATGGCCTACATCGTGCTGGTGAATCCCGCCATCCTTGCGGAAGCGGGAATGCCGCTGGCCGCCGTCACCGCAGCCACCTGCCTGTCTGCCGCGTTCGCCTCGATATTGATGGGCGTGTATGCGCGCTACCCGATTGCGCTGGCGCCGGGCATGGGCCTGAATGCCTACTTCACCTACTCGGTCTGCATAAAAATGCACGTGCCGTGGCAGACGGCCTTGGGCGCGGTCTTTCTTTCCGGTGTGATCTTTCTGGCCCTCACCGCGGGCGGCATCCGGCAGATGATTCTCAAGGCCATTCCGCACGAGTTGTACGCCGCGGTGGCCGGGGGCATCGGCCTGTTTATCGCGTTCATCGGCTTTCAGCACGCGGGATTGGTGGTTGCCGACAAGGCAACCATCGTCGGCCTTGGCAACCTGCGCAACCCGGTAACCGGGCTCGCTGTCTTCGGTTTGATTTTGATGGTGATTCTGGAAGCGAGAAAAGTGCGCGGTTCGATTCTCATCGGCGTACTATCGACCACCGCGCTGGCATGGGCCTTTGGGTTGGTCCACTGGACGCCGTCGCCCGGAGGGTTCTCTAGCCTGGCCGACACCGCATTCAAACTCGACATTCGCGGCGCGCTGAACAAGAGCCTGCTTGAAATTGTCTTCGTCTTCTTTTTTGTGGAACTGTTTGACAACCTCGGGACACTGGTGGCCGTGACCAAGCGGGCCGGGCTCATCGAGGCCGACCATACGATTCCGCGTCTTAGCCGGATTCTCTTTGCCGATGCCACGGCCACCATCTTTGGTTCGCTGACGGGAACCTCGACCGTAACCAGCTACGTGGAGTCCTCGGCCGGCGTGGCTGCAGGCGGGCGCTCGGGCGTAACAGCCATCGTCACCGGACTGCTGTTTCTGGGCGCCATTGGCGCTGCGCCGTTTGTGGGCATCGTGCCCGCAGCAGCCACTGCCCCCGCGCTCATTCTGGTGGGCTCCATGATGCTGGCCACGGTGAAAGAGATTGACTGGCTCGACCCGCTAATCGGCGTTCCCGCATTTCTCACCCTGGTGATGATTCCGTTTACCTACTCCATCGCCAACGGACTGGGCTTCGGCATGATCGCGTGGGCGGCAATCCATCTGGCCACCGGCAAATTCCGCCGCCAGGACTGGCTCCTCTACCTGCTTGCGGTAATCTTCCTGTTCCGGTTTGTGTACCTTACGGTGACCTAATGTCCTGCCTCGGATGTTGCTGCCCCTATTAAGCTGTCATTGCTGCCCCTACTAAGCGGTCATTCTGAGCGAACGGGGCCCCAAACGCTTTTCAGTTTGGGGGTGGTGAGCGAAGAATCTGCTTTTGACATCTCCGAGTTCAGATACGAATTCCTGAAACCCACGCTGGAGGTTGCTACATCCTGCTCATAGGCTTTTGTCGGCCCGCGCATTCGGGCGTTTCCACGGCGGCCTGGGACCTGGCGTTGCCGTTGATGGTTGGCACCTCGTATCCACTGTGCCGCGCTGGCCCAAAAGTCGTAAACTCTTTCCATCGAACCCCTGTAGTATGGTGAGAGGCTTGGGCCGCAAGCGCAAGCACCTGTGCCGGAGAAGCGGATGAAGACGACCTGGAAACGGTGGATGGGCGGAGAAAGGCAATTGACGCTGCCCCGGCTGGCCATGGCGGCGGGAGCTTCACTGGCGGTGGCGCTCGGGCTCTCGGCCTGCGAGAACGTGCAAGGGTTCACCCAGCCTAGCCTGGTGCGCTTTATTGACGCCTCTTATATTGCGCCGGCCGTGAATGTGCTGGTAGGCGGCGTGGAACTTGCCGCGAATTTCGGCGAGGGCAGCGTCTCAAACTACGGCACCGTTGCGGCCTCAAACAATGCCGTGATCAAGGTAACGGCAGCCACCGGCGGCGCCACGCTGGTCAGCTCGAACGCCACGCTTCTTGCCGGGCATGAGCACTCGGTTTTTCTTACCGATAACGGCGCAGCTCCCACCAGCTACACGGTCACGGTGCTTGAGGATCAGCAGATAGCGGCAGCGGGCGGCCACTCAGCCTTCCGCTTTATGAACCAGGCGCCCAAGGTGGGTCCCGTGGACCTGTACATTGTCCCCGCGGGCGCAGTATTGTCTGACGCAATTCTTCAGGCAACGATTCCGGTGGGCGGCACTTTTGGCTACTTCAGCTTCACATCGCAAACGGTGACCATCGTGATTACCCCTACCGGCGTAGTAACGCCCAAATTCGTCTCCGCTTCCCTGGCGTTGACGGGCGGCGAGGTAGAGACAGTGGTCATTATCGATAGCCAGCTGACCAGTAATCCGCCGGTGAATGTGGTGATTGTCAGCGACGTACCCGCTGCCTAGGACGGCCTCTCCGTCACTGCCTTTGGGTCGCCGATGCGCGTATACTTTTGCCCGTGCAAACACTTGAAGGCTCTACGCACGCCCTGGTGAGCGACCTGCAGAACTCGGTCGTTCTCACCCTTGCATTGGCATTTGCGGGATACCTGGTTACATTCGTGATTTCCCGCATGCTGGCTCGTCGTCGAGACAAGCTCGAACTGGTGACCAGACGGCTGAATGAGTTCTATGGCCCGCTTTACGTTGCCTCCCAGGCCGGTCATATCGCCTACCGATCCCTTCTCAAGAAGCAGGGCAAGACGCAGAGCGAACCGATTCTCGACTCGGAGATGAAGGAATGGGTGCTGTGGATGACCACCATCTTCATGCCCCTCAACGACATTCGCGAGAAGATCATTATTGAGAAAGCGTATCTCATTGTTGAAGAGCAGATGCCGCAGTGCCTGCTGGACTTTGTGACGCACGTGGTGGGATACAAAGCGGTGCTGAGCAAGTGGGCGGAAGGCGACTACCTGGAACGGCGGTCGACAATTGGCTGGCCGCCGGAGTTCGATGCCTATGTGACGCGCTCCTACGAAGCTCTGAAGGCCGAGCAGACAAAGCTGCTGCATGGCTCGCTGTGGGATGCCTATCACCGGGTAGCAAATCACCGCCGGAAGCATTGATAAGTGGACGCGCCGTTTTGGGATGGAGGTCGACGCTCCTGGAAGGCAGAATCCGGGCCCCCGACGAAAGGAAGTCCGATGAACGAATACGTTCTGCAAGTTGGTAAGGAGGGTTTTAACAGACTCGGATTTGTGAACGATGTTTTCGGAGAGCACAGCCGGAATTTTCTGCTTAGAGCAGGTCTTAAAGACGGGTGCAGGGTTCTGGAACTTGGCTGTGGCACCGGGTCAATGACAACTTGGCTAGCCAAAGCAGTTGGCGAGCGAGGCAGAGTTATCGCTGTAGATGCAGATGAGAAGCAAGTTGCCATCGCAAGGGCAGCGGTGGAGCAAGCCGCAGCCCGGAACGTGGATTTCATTTGTTCAACTGTGGAATCGTTGGAGATACCGGACGATTCGATCGACCTGGCATATTCCCGTCTGCTGCTAATGCACCTTAAGAATCCAATGCAGGTTGTAATGAGACTTCAGAGGTTTCTGAGGACAGGTGGGGTGATTGCCTCCGAGGAGCCCCATTCGAGTTCGTTGGCAACTTCGCCCCGGGATGAATGCATCGAGATGCTTAATAGGCTCTTTATTGAACTCGGCAAGATGAGGGGTCTTGATTTCAACATCGGCGACAAGCTGTTGCCCTTATTGAAATCGGCAGGTTATTCGGATTTACATGCCTGTTTTGTTCAGCCTGTCATTTCAATGCTAGAGGCGGCCGACTTCGTGAGGATGGGCGCGGCTGAGGTGGCTCCCTTTGCTATCAGGTGCGGTATGGTGAGCGAAACCGAGGCTCAACGGGTCCTGCATGAATTGGAAACCTGTGCATTCGAGGAAGACTCCTACTACACATTCCCGAGACAAGCTCAGGTTTTCGGATATAAGAACTAGCGGCTGGTGGCCTCACAAGCCTTGTCCGTCACAGCAGATGGAACCTGGGATACCACCAGCCTGTTCACACGCGCACACTGAAAGCTCTCAGCCTGGAGCGGCGTTTCCACTGTCCCACGCGACGACCGGCTCGTTTCAATGCCCAGCGTAGGCCAACTTATTCGGCCTCGCTAAGCCAGCGCCCTGCGCACATTTCCCGCGTATCCCAGCCGCGTCAGTCCGCTCAACAGAAAGTTGACTCCGACCAGCGTACCGATGGCCCAGGCCGAACCTGAGGGCCAGCTAAGTCCGATCATCAAACCCAGCAGCAGCGTGACGATTCCGTCGAAGAGCAGCCATCCTGAAGCGGGCAGCGCACGCAAGCTGAAATATGCAAAAACCTGCATGATTCCCTCTGAGAAGAGGATCACCGCAAGCACCAGCGTAAGCGATACCAGGCTGATGCCGGGATGGAAAGCCAGGTACAACCCGCCCACGATATAGAAAATACCCAGCAGCAAACGCCAGAAAAATCCGCCCACACCCTTTGCCGCAAAGGCGTAAACCAGGTGCGCAAAACCGGTGAGGAAGATGAGCCAGCTGACGAAAATCGAGATGCCAATTCCCGCCGCCAAGGGCAGCACAATGGCCAGAATCCCTACCAAGACCATCAGGATTGAAGAGCCGACGAATAGGAAGTTGAATCGTTCGATTGAATGGCGCAAACGTTCAAGAGGCATATTTCCTCCTGGGGAAATGTTAGTCCGCGAGCCATTATGACCGACAGCGAGGTAGTGAAGTCAACAGAAAAGTCCACAGCGCAGCGAGAGCGCCATGCGCGGATTCCCCGGTGTCAATGATGACACCGGGGAATCCGCAAGCGTTCAATCCACCAAAGGAAAACTGTTCACTGTCATCTGTTCACTGTATTAGTACCGGTAACTCTCCGCCTTGTAGGGTCCTTCAACCGGCACGCCGAGATAGTCGGCCTGGCGCGGAGACAGCGTGGTGAGTTTCACGCCAATCTTCTCCAGATGCAGCCGGGCAACTTCCTCGTCCAGCTTCTTGGGCAGCACATACACGCCGACCTTGTAGCTGTCCTTCTTCTCCCACAGGTCAAGCTGGGCAAGGGTCTGGTTGGCAAAGCTGTTGCTCATCACAAAGCTCGGATGGCCGGTGGCGCAACCGAGATTCACCAGCCGCCCTTCGGCCAGGATGAAAATGCCGTGTCCGTCGGGGAAGGTATAGAAGTCCACCTGCGGCTTGATGTTGAGCTTGGTTACGCCCTTTTCGGCGTTCAAGCGGTCCATCTGGATCTCGTTGTCGAAGTGGCCGATGTTGCAGACAATGGCCTGGTCCTTCATCAGCTTCATCTGCTCCAGGGTGATGATGTCCACGTTGCCGGTGCAGGTAACGTAGATGTCGCCGCGGCCCAGCGTAGCCTCAACCGTGGTGACTTCGAAGCCCTCCATGGCGGCCTGCAGCGCGTTGATGGGATCGACTTCAGTGACGATAACGCGCGCGCCCATGCCGCGCAGCGAGCGCGCGCATCCCTTGCCCACATCGCCGTAACCGCAAACGACAGCGACCTTGCCGGCGACCATGACGTCCGTCGCGCGCTTGATGCCGTCGGCCAGCGACTCGCGGCAGCCGTACAGGTTGTCGAACTTCGACTTGGTGACGGAATCATTGACGTTGACGGCAGGAACCAGTAGCGTCCCCTGCTCCATCATCTTGTAGAGCCGGTGGACGCCGGTGGTGGTCTCCTCCGATACGCCGCGCCACTCCTTAACTACGTTATGCCAGTGCTGCGGGTCCTCGGCATGAACCTTCTTCAGCAGGTCCTTGATCACTTGCTCTTCGTGGCTCTCTGAGGGGCCATTGACCCACTTGTCGCCGTTTTCAAGCTCGTAGCCCTTGTGGATGAGCAGGGTTGCGTCCCCGCCGTCGTCCACAATCAATTGCGGCCCCTTGCCGCCCTTGTGGGCCATGGCTTGATAGGTGCACCACCAGTATTCTTCAAGGCTCTCGCCCTTCCAGGCGAAGACCGGAACGCCAGCGGCAGCGATGGCTGCGGCAGCGTGGTCCTGGGTGGAGAAGATGTTGCAGCTTGCCCAGCGAACTTCAGCGCCCAGGCTGACCAGGGTCTCAATCAGCACCGCGGTTTGAATGGTCATGTGCAGCGAACCGGTGATGCGCACGCCGGCCAGGGGCTTTTTTGCGGCATGTTTGTTGCGAATGGCCATCAGGCCCGGCATCTCGTGCTCGGCAATTGCAATCTCTTTGCGGCCCCAGTCGGCCAGTGTCATGTCGGCTACTTTGTAGCCCAATTCCGCGGTTTCCAGTGTTGAAGTCGCCATCTAAAGTCTCCTTATATCGTCACATCGTGATATGTTGATATGTATCAGAGTTCTCCTATGCCGTCAATTATAAAAACGCTCCGTGCTGCCGCCGATCCCAACCGGCTGCGTATCCTGTTGCTGCTAAAGGGCGAGGAATTGTCCGTCGCCGAGTTGCAGGAAATTCTGGCCATGGGCCAAAGCACCATCTCCACGCACCTTTCGCAACTGAAGAACGCGGGCCTGGTGGAGGACCGGCGAACCGGCAAAAGCAGCTTTTACCGCCTGTGCGGGGCCTCTGGTACCAGCGGCGTTTTGGATGGGATGCTCGCTGAGGCAAAGAGTGAGATTCCAGAAGCCGCGACGGACCAGGCAGCCATGCGCCGCGTGGTGAAAAAACGCCAGGACAAGATGCGCAGCTTCTTTGACTCTGTGGCCGGGCGGCTGGGCAAAGACTACGTTCCCGGCCAGAGTTGGAAAGGCGTGGCCGAGGCGCTGCTGCGGCTGATGCCGCCCATGGCGATTGCCGACCTGGGAGCGGGCGAGGGCACCTTTGCCCTGCTGCTGGCCCAGCGCGCCACCAGGGTGATTGCAGTCGACACGTCGGCGAAGATGATCGAGGTGGGCCGCGAGCAGGCTCTGCGGCATGGCGTTGCCAACGTGGAATTCCGGCTGGGCGACATGGAAGAGGTTCCCATCGACGATGGCGCGGTCGATCTGGTGTTTTTCTCGCAGTCGCTGCATCATGCGCTGCACCCGGATCGCGCTGTAGCCGAGGCGGCGAGGATTCTGCGGCCGGGCGGGCGCATTGTTGTGCTCGACCTGGTGAAGCATCGCTTTGAGGAGGCTCGTGAGTTGTATGCCGACGAGTGGCTGGGCTTCAGCGAGGCGGAACTGGAAACGATGCTGGAAAAGACCGGCTTCCGCAATGTGCAAACATCGGTGGTGCACAAAGAGCCGGAGGCGCCGCAATTCCAGACGCTGCTGGCGGTAGGAGATAAATGCGGCGACAGTGGATTGACTCTGCCGCGGGTCTAGAATGAGGTTCAGTCTTTATTGTGGTGAACGAAATTGAGGACAGCTTCAGGCAAGACGGTGGCAACGTCAGAACCCGCGAAGAAAACAGTCCGTCTCACGCGAGCCCGCCGGACCGCAATTTTGAAGGCCCTGGCCGATCCGCGAAGATTCGAATTACTGGAGCGGATCGCAAAGGCCGACTTCCCCCTGGATTGTTCCCAGGCGCGGGCGACCCTTCCCATCTCCGCCGCGACGCTCTCGCACCACATCAAAGAGCTTGAGTCGGCGGGGCTTATCCACATCCGGCGCGAGGGAAAGTTTCATTTCCTCACCCTGCGGCCCGGAGTTTTGGAGGCCGTTGCCGCGGGCCTCGCTGCCCTTGAAGCAGCCCCCTGCCCCGGCCGTTGAGTTACCCTGCTCCTGAATTTTCACAATCATCCTGAATCCATTCCGCGCTCCGCTAATCAATTCGATAGTTGTCGAAATGTCGAACAGATGACGCTTCGATCGTGGAGTTCAGTGATGAGCAGTCTTCAAGGCAAAGTGGCGCTGGTAACCGGCGCATCCAAGGGCATTGGCGCGTCCATTGCCCGTGAGCTGGCGGCGCGCGGCGCCTCAGTTGCAGTCAACTATTCAGGCAGCAAGGCAGCGGCGGAAAAGCTGGTGGCCGAGATCAAAGCCGCTGGCGGCAAAGCCATTGCGGTGCACGCCAACCTGACCGATCCGGATTCAGTCGGCCCCTTGGTGAAGACCACGGTGCGCGAGCTGGGGCCGATCAACATTCTGGTAAACAATGCCGGCGTGTACGAGTTCAGCCCCATCGAGGGCGTCACTCCCGAGCACTTTCACAAGCAGTTCAACCTCAATGTGCTGGGATTGATTCTCACCACGCAAGCCGCATTGGAGCACTTCGATCCGCAGGGCGGCAGCATCATCAACATCGGCTCAGTGGCGGCCAAAGGCTTCGCAACGGCAGCCGTCTACAGCGCCACCAAGGGCGCGGTCGATTCGATCACCCTCTCGCTTTCCAAGGAACTGGGCCCCAGAAAGATTCGCGTGAACTCACTGAACCCCGGCATGGTGGAGACCGAAGGCGCGCGTGCAGCGGGGGTAATCGGCAGCGATTTCCAGAAAAAGACCGAAGCCGAGACTCCGCTGGGGCGCATTGGCCAGCCGCAGGACATTGCCACCGTTGCAGCTTTTCTGGCTTCGGAAGATTCAGGCTGGCTCACCGGACAAACCATTGATGCCTCTGGCGGAGCCCGCCTGTAACGGGCTCAGGCCTTCTCAGCCTCCAACAACTGGCGCTTCTCCCGGGGTGCCCCACCCTCGCGGCGTTTTTGTCCTTGCCGCCAGGGTGGGATAGACCCATCCTGAACTCGTTACGGCCGTTTCTCCACTTCAAGCAACTGGCGCTTGCGGTCGACGCCCCAGCGGTAACCGGTGAGCGAGCCGCTGACGCCGATGACGCGATGGCACGGCACGACGACGGCGACACGGTTGGTAGCGCAGGCACGAGCCACGGCGCGCGTGGCGTTGGGCATGCCCATCTCGCGCGCCAACTGGCTATAAGTGCGTGTCTCGCCGCGGGGAATCTGTCGCAGCGCCTGCCACACCCGCAGTTGGAAAACGGTTCCGCGCAGGTCCAACTGCGTTGGGCCTTGGTCTTGGAGGGATTCAGTGGAAACGCTCGCCAGCGCTTCATCGACCAGCCGCGACAACGACGGATCGCGGCGCAGCACGGCCTGCGGAAACTCTTCGCGCAGGCTGGCCTCGACCTCGGCAGAAGTGCCGCCGAGCGCCAGCCAGCACAGCCCGCGGTCTGTCGCGCCTACCACCATCCAGCCAAAGGGCGTGCGCGCGGTGGTATAGCCGATGCGCTCGCCTTTGCCGCCCTGGGCGAAGCGTGCCGGCGTCATGCCCAGCGGGACGCCTTCATAGGCACGGCTTGACGAGCCATAACCCGCCTCATAGATCGCATTGGTCACGGTGTCTCCTTGTTTGAGCGCGGTGCGCAGGGTGCCGGCACGCAGCGCGCGCTGGTATTGCAGCGGGCTCACGCCGAGCCCCTGCTTGAACAAGCGCTGCACGGTGAAAGGGCTCAGCTTGACCAGCCGGCCCAGTTCAGCCAGTCGGACAGGGCGGTCGAGGTTGGCCTCAATATACCCGCGAATCTCATCCATAGGCCTGCTCGACGCAGTCGCGGGGCGGCAGCGCTTGCAAGGGCGAAAGCCGGCGGCTTGCGCCTCGGCTGCCGTGCGAAAGAAGCGGACGTTGGCCTGCAGCGGACGGCGGCTCGTGCAGTCTGGGCGGCAAAACACGCCTGTTGTGATCACTGCGTAAAAGAACGTGGCTTTGGGGTCGCGGCTGAGAAGCTGCTTCCAGGTTGACTCTGAGTCAAAGGCCCCAGCCGGCACGAATTGATGTCTGTTGTTCACGAGAACCATACTCACTCATGCGCGGGGTCGCGCGCTATCCGGTTCTTGCGAGTAATTCAGAATTTCCGCCTGGAACTCTGCCTGGGGAAAAAGCCACTTTGCATTGCCCAAAATCAGAAGGCGCGGTTTATTGGGCTCGAATGCTCTCAAGCCTCTTCAGAAAGGGCTTGTCCAGGAAGCTGTGTCCGTCATCCAGGCTCAGAAGTCGATGGAGCATTGGAACGGTAACTGTAAAAGCGAGAATATTTGGCGGCAAATGTTGCCGCATGGCAATGTCGGTGGCCCCAATGATTGCCTGAGGACATGAAAGATCAGGAAACATGCTGAACATAAGCCCGCACCCGGAGCCAAACGGAGCGAGGACCGGACTCGGGTCGTCAGGATGAGCATGGTAATGGGCCGCGTAGATCAGTACGCTGAGCTGGTCGGGCGTCACGAAGAACGTGATGGTCCGAAGACATTTGCTTAGTTCGTCACGGACGGGACCCACCAGGATGTTTCCGTTTTGCGGCGTGAACGTAGGATGAGCGTCTAGCCAAGCCTCGGTGAGCTGAGCGTTCTCACGCAATCCCTCCTTGTCGGTCAAAAAGCTAACCATCGCGTCCTTGCTCGGGAAGCGCCCTTCGCCCAACATCCAGTAGCCGCACCCAGGGCAGCCTTTAGAGGTTCGATTCAAAACCACGGTTATCCCTGACTGGAAATCCTGGTAATGGTCGAAGATGCATCGCTTGAGCGGAACCATCTGAGCGATATGGACTGAGTCTGGGGCATCGTAGACGGCGATTGGGGAGGTGGTGATTCCCGTTGTTTCACAGAATGCTTTCAAGGTCATCGTCATGGTTTAGCCTCTCGATTGTCCGATTCCAAACAGTTCATTCGTTTTTGTCTCAAGTCTCCCGATCAATCGCTCGACCCTGATCTACTTTGCGCCTCCCTCAAGACAACTTCGGCGCGAGCAAGATCTTCCTCGGTGTCAACGCCAATGGTATCGCGCGGCGCATCGGCAACGTAGAGCGCCATCCCGTTCTCCAACAGCCGCAGTTGCTCCAGCCTCTCCAACCGCTCCAGCGGCGAAGGCGGCAGCGCAGCGAAGCGCTCCAGTGCGGCTTTGCGGTAAGCGTAAATGCCCAGATGCTTGCGGTAGCCGGTGAAGCCCGATTTGTCGCGGTCGAATGGAATCGTAGCGCGGGAAAAGTAGAGGGCGCGGCCGTCCATCGCGGTAACAACTTTGACGGCGTTGGGGTTGTCGATTTCATGCGACGGGCAAGGGACGGCCAGCGTGGCTACCTCGACCTCGGGCCGCTCAAAAAGCGCCAGCATCGGCGGAAAAAAGTCCGGAGTCAGCGTCGGCTCGTCGCCCTGGATATTGACGTAAATGTCGGCATCGATCTGGAGGGCCACTTCCCTCACCCGGTCAGACCCGCTGGGACACTCGGGCGACGTCATAGCCACGGGGATATTGCGCTCGCGGCAAACGGCGGCTACTTCGTCCGAATCGGTGGCTACGACGACCGGGTCCATCAGGGCGCTGGCCGCAGCGGCGCGCCACACCCACTCCACCATGGGTCGGCCCGCGATGGGCCGCAAAACCTTGCGGCTGAGCCGCGTGGAACTGAGCCGGGCCGGGATTACAGCGGCAATGCGGAACTTGCTCATATGGGCGAGTTTACAGGAGTAGGGATGTGGAGTTCATCCCCCCGCATCTCGCGGACTCGGATCCACGCAATGAGTGAAGGTGCGCCAGAGCCAGGTGAAATGCGCTCAACCCGCCCCAAAAAGCTGGCGCCCCAGGACCGGGGGCTCGCGGACTGGTCTTCGTCCGTGGGGTAGAGATCTTGCTTTTGAGGCCTGGGAGACCGCGGGGCCGCATCGCCTTTCCATGCATTAGCCCCGACCCCTTCCACGGCGGGTTTGACCTGCAATCCGGGCGCCCGTATCATCATTCTTGGGACTCGGGTGAAAAACTGTGTTTACCAGGTTCCAATGGGCTGTTGCGGCCCGCGGCTTTATGGCCTTTTTTTTGGCGGGGTAGCTCAGATGGTTAGAGCGACGGATTCATAACCCGTAGGTCGGCAGTTCGATCCTGCCTCCCGCCACCAATCAAATCAGCGACATACGCAGGAATCCCGGTCTCCGCAATCTGGCGAGGTCGCGCGCGGTTGTGTCTCCAGCGGGAATATCGCGTTCCGCGAACAGCGCAACCATCTTCGCGCTGTAAACCGCCCGCTTGTCCTCGTTGGTGACGCTGCATCTCATCGAAAAGAAGCTGAGGTCAATGAGATGTACAGTTCTTCACTGTCTCAGCGTTTCTCCGCGAGCAGGCAACCGGGGTTATCCCTTACAACCACACCTTCCCCATGCTCGCCCAAATCAACCAGCAATTGCCGCAGAGCGCCGTCGTGTAGCACGTTATTGCTGATTACGCAGTCCTGGAGCCCTTTGAAGACGATGCCGTAGGAAGGGCTGAACTTTCCCGTGCCGCCATCGTCACGCCCTGCCTGGAGATTGTTCCCAATGCAGGTCACGCCTCGCGATCCATCTAAAAGGATTTGCGCGGAATCCTGGCTCCCAAGATCCACCAGCTTACCGCTCCGCTTGAAAAAGTTCCCGGTGATCGTCATCTGATTGCAAGGTGAATGGCCACTTCGCAAAGCGATCCCACAGGTTCCGGCGCGATCGAAGAAATTGCCGGTAATCTGATATCCGTCCCCTCCGGTCACGAGCATGTTTTCCTCTTGATTCCACTCGATCCGATTGCTGCTGAAGGTGATGGAAGCGTTCTCCTGGCGAGCGGCGTAGCCGGCGCGGCCATTTCCCGAGAACCAATTGTCCAGAAGAAAACCATCCCAACCGCGCAGGTTCAGCCCATCGCCCTGGTTGAAAGCCAGCATGGAGTGGCGGATACTGAAACACCAGACCCGCATCAGGCACGCGCCATCTCCACTGAAGTGCGCTATCTGACACCGCTCGATACGGAAACCGTCTTCGTGTTTCCCATATTCCGTTCGATCGACGAAAACTCCATGAACATTCTTGCCCAACCCCTGGCCGTCGAGCGCGAGACCTTCGACAGTGGCGCCACGGGCGTCGGTGAGGTTAAGCAAACAACGGGAGTCACCCGCCGCGAGCCGCAGGACGGTACCGCCGGGCCCGCTGTAATTCCACGCCGGAATACCCACCAACGCAATGCCCGGCCGCATATGAAGCTCATGGGTGACGTAGACGCCAGGCGGCATGAAGACGGCGCCACTGGTCTCTGTGGCGGCATCAAGAGCACGCTGAAGAGTGCGAGTGTCATCGGTCTTGCCGTCGCCTGCTGCGCCCAGTGCACGTACATCGATAAACTCGCGGTTCCCCGGCAGTTCGGTGTTCGCATTTGCTACCGTGCCGAACAAAAGGGAAGCGCCTCCGATCATGGCTCCTCTGGCCAGGTCGCGGCGATTGAACTGTGCTCTGTCTGTCTCAGCCATATTGCTCCTTGCCGCGCAGTGGGGATTCATTGTGATAATCGAGCGACCAACCTGCGGCTGACTGCGATGGCCGGGGGCGATTGTCCTCGTTTGGAATCTGGATTCAATACTTCACCAATGTTCGAAGCTGGTCAACAAGGGGTATACCGGAACCAGAGTCGATGGTTCCCGAAACCGCTGCCCTCAAGTCGACGCGACCACAAGGGAGCGGCGACCTTGAACAAATCTCAACCGGACGCCCTTACTCTGGTTCCGGTGTGGAATTGGCGCTCTCGTTAGTCGCACATGATCGGTCCGCTCGGGCGCATGATTCAGGTGGTCAGGGATGTGCAGTCTCTCTTGACCATCGAGGGTACCCGCCAGCCCGGCCTCTATTTAAGGTCGATGGTGACGGCGAGTTGAAACGCGGACCTTATCTTGGAGCCGGGCGGCTTCTGCCGGGTGATCGGCGATCTCTTACAAAACTTCGCAACCAGGTACTTCAGCATCAGGCGCGAGGAAGCGCCGCCCCTTGATCCACTTTGCACGAATTCTGGTGAACTTCAGAGGACCCAAACCGGTTTAAGTAATTGGCTCCATTCGGAGATAGGCATTCCTATATCTCTCGGACCGGCAGTTCGCCCCTGCTTCTCTGCCGGCACTGTGTCTTTTCTGCCACACTTTTTCCGCTTCCCTGCGCCACAACAAAGTCGGGTTACAAACCCCTTGGGGTATGATTGCGTCTATAAGATGTGCGGCCTTTTTCCCCACAGGGCCGCCCCCGGTGGTGTGCGTGTCCAAGCTTTTTCAGCGAATTGTCTTTGTACTCTCGACGGCGATTTTCGCCGCCCTCGGCCTGGGTTTTACCATAGGCGAGTTCGGGTGGTTCGGCGTGCATGCCGGCAGCGAGCAGGATGGCGCCTATCGCCAGATGCGCGTTTACGCCGAGGTGCTGAAGAAGGTTCAGTCCGACTATGTAACCGACCCCAACATCAACGACGTGACAGCCGGCGCGCTGCATGGGTTGCTGGAGTCGCTGGATGCCGATTCGAGCTACCTAAGTGCCACAGAATACAAGATTTACAAGGATCGCCCCGCCAGCGGCGTGGCCCAGGTAGGCATCACAGTATCAAAGAGGTTTGGATACGCCACGGTCGTGAGTGTGCTTCCCGGCTCACCCGCGGACAAGGAGCATCTGACGGACGGCGACGTGATCGAATCGATCGGCGAGCAGTCCACGCGTGAACTGTCTCTGGCCGTCATTCGGCTGATGCTTGAGGGCAAAGCTGGGAGCACGGTCACGCTGTCAGTGGTGCGTCCGCGCAAGGCCGACCCCGACAAACTGACGCTGACCCGCACCATCACCGCCCCTCCGCCGATGGCCGAGCAGCAGTATGAAGGCTCGACCATTCTCTACCTCAAACCGGGCGAACTCACTGCCGCCCGGGTAGACGAGATTGCCGCCAAAGTGAAGTCCTGGGGTAATACGCGCAAGGTGCTGCTTGACCTTAGAGATTCATCTGGCGACGACGCGCAGCAGGGCCTGCGCCTGGCCAACTTTTTTGTGAAGCAGGGTACGCTGGCAACGCTCGAAGGCCAGAAGTTTCCGCAACAGACATTCACGGCGGATGCGGCGAAGTTCATCTCGGATGCGCCGCTGGCGGTGCTGGTAAATCGCGGCACCTATGGCGCCGCGGAACTGGCCGCCGCCGCAATTGAAGACGGCAAGCGCGGAGACGTGGTGGGCGAGCGGACATTCGGCGAGGGCTCGGTGCAGAAGACCATCGAGTTGCCCGACGGCGCGGCGCTGGTGCTGACGGTTGCCAAGTATGAGAGGCCATCCGGGCACAAGATCCAGGACGAGGCCGTGCTGCCTACGGTTTTGGTAGGACAGGCACAGGACGAAGAAGTCGACACCGAGGAAGCGCCGCCCGCGAAGGGTGATGAGCCGCTGACCAAAGCACTGGATCTGTTGAAGGCGAAGAAGAGCTAGAGACCGACCGCCTTTGACCGGACGCCTGTGATGAGAGTTTTTCGGCTTTGAAAGCGCGCGGCTTTAGCCGCGCCGGTCAGAGTAGGCAAGAACACTGGGCTTTAGCCCCTGAGGGAATGTACCCTTCAAGAACCAGCAGTCCCTCGGCGGATAAAGCCGGGGGCTATTCTGAGCGGATGTTGGCACGGCTAAAGCCGTGCCCTTTCAAAGAAATGAATTCCTCGCCTGCCCTTATTCCGGCATTATCAAAGTACCTCCATTCCCCGAGGTGAAGAAACAACATGACCGAGACAGTGGCCTCGCGCCAGTCTAGTATTTCTGTCGATGATTATCGCGGCTACGCCGGATTGTCACCGTTAGCCGGCCTCCTGACCATGAAGGAAGCCGCCACCAAAGGGCTGACCGTAACTGAGTCAGTGGAGCGCATCAAGCGGATTCACTGGGCGCTGAAGCGGCTGCACATGGCGTTAATCGCGCGCATCCCCGCCATGCCGGTGTACGAGCTGAAGATGGCTTTCAGCCTGCACGCGTTCTACTGCTCTGAACATGTGGGCGAGTTTTCCAAGCGGGTTCGCGAGATGCGGCAGCCCCCATATGGGCTGGAGATCTCACCCGACCTGATGCTGGATTTGTTCTTCGACGAGATTTTGTGCGCCCCTTCTACCGAGGCGCTGCTGCTGGGCCTTTACGGGAAAGCCCTGCCGGCGTTGATTCGAGCCCTCGAAAATCTGATGGCCGAAACCAACAAGATGTTCGACCATCCGACCTATCGCATCTGCCGGTTTACGCTGCTTGAACTGCAGGATGCCCAGCAATATGGGACGGAAGCCATCGAATGCCTGGTGAAGGATACGGATCGCGCGGAATTGCAAGGATGGCTCGTCGCGCTGGACACGATTCTTGCCGCCGCGGGCGACTTGGACGGCAGAGAGGTGAAAAGCGGGGAAAAGGTAGAGCGGCACTTCTCCGCGAAGCCTTACAAGTACGATCCGGTGCCGAAGCGCGACGAGCGGTTCATCGATCCCTACAACATGGGCGTGAATGCCGAGGCGCTGCTCTTCGATGCAGAGGTGGCGCCACTGCCGAAGACGATCATGCTCTACTTCAAGCGCATGCGCGAGATCGACGTTCCGGAGATGATGTCGAGCATTATCTTCGAGGAGAGCGGCAAGCCCTGGGACTACTACCGCGACATGACCCGCCAGCTTTGGGACGAGGCGAGGCACGCCATGATGGGCGAAGTCGGCTTTGTTTCCCTGGGCATCGATTGGACGAAGATCCCATTCAATTTCACATGGTCACTGGGTTTGAACACCATTCTGACGCCACAGGAGCGGCATGGCGTTCTGTTCACCATCGAGCAGGGACTGATGCCGAGGAAGGGCGGAAAAGAAAACGAGTGGGAGATCGGGGTGGCCACGGCCAATCCGCTGACCGCGAGGATTCAGGATTACGACTGGGCCGACGAGGTGTTGCACGCCAAGATCGGCAAGGACTGGTTCGTGCCCCAGATCGGCACCCAGGTGGAGGCGATGGCCTTTGGCGACAAGGTGTGGAACAAGGTCCTGGTGGACTGGAAGAAGTGGAAAGAGGATGGACTGACCGAGCACCGCAACTGGTGGCCCGAGGTGTATCGCGAGGCCTGCAAACATTGGGGTATAGAGCCGGATGAGAAGTTGCTCGCGTACAACAAGACGTATGAAAACGCCCGGGCCGATTTGAAGGAAGTGGCGGCGGGATAGTCTTTTGACCGTGTGGTTTTGAATTGTCCTATGGAACGATGTTTGTGGTATCCCAGGTCTCAAAATCGAGACCTGGGGCACCCGACCGATATCCTCTAGAGTCGAAAAAATACGTTGAGAGAACGAGACATCGAAAAAAATATTACCGACGCGAGTGACGCTCGATAGACTCATAAGATGAAAATGCAAAGAATGCTGCTGTTGTGTGCGGGAGTCTTTTCTCTCTGTGCGGCGATGGGATTTGCTGCTGGCCCGGACCGGGAGCTGGTGGTTGCCAAGTCGCTCGATTCCCCGGTATTGACGACCCGTTCGCCCGGCGCCGAAGGAAACAAGTACGGCTTTGAAGGCGGCTCGGTGTTGAAGGTCAATGGCGCCTACCATCTATTTACGTCAGAGATGGTTGCCGATCCAGAATGGGTGAAGATGAAGCTCGGGCATTGGGTCAGCCCCGATGCGATTCATTGGACCAGGCGGGGCACCGTGTTTGAGTCGAGCGGCAATTTCACAGGGGAAGACCCTCGCGCCTCTCTCTGGGCGCCGATGCCGGTCTTCAATACCAAGGATAATCGCTGGGAGCTTTTCTACGTCGCGTATCGCTGCGCTCCCGACACTCCAAAGCAGTGGCTGAACAATACCGATGGCCAGATTTGGCGGGCGGTTTCAAAGGCCAAGGGCATGAACGGCATTGATGGGCCGTATGAAGACGTGGGCGTGATTCTAAAGCCGGGAAGCGATTCCGACTCCTGGGAGGGATTGCAGGGGACAGATTCGTTTTATCCTTACCAGGTTGGCGACGTATGGTACGGATTCTACGGGAGCGCGCATACCGAGGCTCTGCCCATTTCTTCGTGGCAGGTGGGACTGGCGAAGGCTCCGAGCCTCGCCGGACCGTGGAAGCGCTGTTCCGAGCTCAATCCACTGAAGATCGAAGGGAAGTTCATCGAGAATCCCATTGTGACCAGACTCAAGGATGGGACTTACCTGGCGGTCTACGACACCGACGTTAAAGACGCCATCGGCTATACATTTTCAATCGACGGCGTGCATTGGTCCGCAGGACAACATTTAATTGTGCAAAAGGACAGTGGGTTGTGGGCCAGTGACATCCGAACCCCGCTGGGACTGGTTCCTGAAGGGAATAACAGCTTTACGCTCCTATACACCGCGTTTGAGAAGGGCTCCGGAACTCCTGTCGCCGGCAGCAGCATACCAGCCAGCACAGCGGCGGTGGGAATGGTGAAGGTTCTGTTGCAGCCGGTAGCCCAGGCAGGGACAAAGGCAGGAAAGCAAGACAGATAGGTCTTTTCGGCAGAGGGAGAGCGCGGTCGGCGGGGATGGCTTAAGGTTCGATTCCCAACAGCGAACAGGAGTTCCCCCTCATAGCCCAGGTGGTACACGGGTGATTTTGGGCGGTCCCTCCTGGAGCGCAATCATGCTAGCCTTGGGCTGAGGCATACACTCCCCCATCTGGCGGGATGAAGTGCCCGAGAGGCCTGAATCGCTTGGCTGCCCCCCCCATTGAGCCCCAAGAACCGCGCGGCCAGCTCCGGAATAGCCGGCTCTCCATGCTGCCGGTACCGGAGCGGCGACGGCGCAAGCTCGCCGGTAAACTTGCGCTGGCCCTGCTGCTGGCGCTGGCTTCCATCACCGGTTCGCTGGCCGGGCTGATGCTGGTCTATTCGGTCGACCTACCCCAGATCAATGACCTGGAACACTACCGCCCATCAACTACCACCGATCTTTACGATCGCAAGGGACGGATCATAGGCTCGTTTGCGCTGGAGCGCCGGGTGGTGGTGAACTACGACGACTTTGCGCCCATCCTGCGGCAGGCCGTGGTCTCCATCGAAGACAAGAGCTTTGAGTCGCACTGGGGCGTGAACATCTTTCGCGTGGCCGGAGCGCTCTGGTATGACCTGCACAACCACGGCCGCGCCCAAGGCGCTTCCACGCTGACCATGCAACTGGCGCGCAACCTGTTTCTTTCCTCTGAGCGGACTGCCACCCGCAAGATTCAGGAAGCTTATCTCTCTATCCAGATTGAACGCTCGTTTACCAAGCAGCAGATCTTTACACTCTATGGCAACCAGATTTACCTGGGCCACGGCATGTACGGTTTTGAGGCGGGCGCGGAGTTTTACTTTGGCAAGCACGCCAAGGATGTGACGCTGACCGAGGCCGCGTTGCTGGCCGGTTTGCCCAAAGGGCCGGCGGCCTATTCGCCGCTGCTGAATCCCGACAAGGCGCTGCGCCGGCGCAACCTGGTGCTAACCGAGATGGAGTCAGACGGCGTGATCTCGCACCAGGTGGCCGAGCAGTCGCGGATGGCGCCGCTGGGGCTCCACGTTTCCCAGCCGGAGGCGTCGGTGGCGCCCTGGTTTCAGGAAGAAGTTCGCCGCGAGCTGGAAAAACGCTTCGGCTCGGCAGAGGTGCATGAGGCCGGCCTGAAGATTGAAACCACGCTCGACCTGGACTTGCAACAGACCGCTAACCACGCTGTAAACGATGGGCTGGCGGCCTATGAGCGGCGGCATGGATGGAAGGGTAACCTCGAAAACGTACTCACCAGCGGCAACGACCTTGAAACATACAAGCATCCCGACTGGGCCATGAAGACTCGGCCCGGCGACTGGACACATGCGCTGGTGACGCGCGTTCTGCCCCTGGAAATTCGCGCGCGCGTGGGCGCGGAGCAGATCGTCCTGCTGCCCGAAGATTGGAAATGGACCGGGGTGCACTTTGCCGACGCCATTGCCAAGCCCGGCGACATTGTCTATGTGCAACTTGGCGAAGCGATGGAAGGCGGGGCGCGGCGGGCCACGCTGGAGCAGGATTCCGGAGTGCAAGGGGCTCTGCTGGCCATGGACAACACAACCGGCGATGTGCTGGCCATGGTGGGCGGGCGCGACTACGCGCTGAGCGTGTTTAACCGTGCCACCCAGGCGGAGCGGCAAACCGGTTCCAGCTTCAAGCCTTACGTGTATACAGCGGCCATTGAAGACGGGGCCAAGCCCAGCGACATTATTGTGGACTCGCCGGTGAGTTTTGGCGGCTACAGCCCGCATAACTACGAAGGCGACTACAAAGGCGCAATGACCCTGACCGCCGCATTTGCCGAATCGCGCAATGTGCCGGCCATCAAGTTGGCGGCACGCGTGGGCATCCACAAGGTCATCGATGTGGCGCACCGTTTTGGAATCACGTCGAACATCCCGGCTTACCTGCCCATCGCGCTGGGCGCGGTGGAAATTACGCTGGAAGAGCAGGTGGCCGCCTACGCCGTTTTTCCCAACGACGGCATCCGCGTGAAGCCGCGCTTGATTCGCAGTGTGAAGAATGCCGACGGCATCACCTTGTGGGAAGAAGCGCCGGCGGTGAACCAGGTGATCGACCAGGAAACGGCGCGGACCATGATGGGGCTGCTGCGCGCGGTGACCCGCATGGGCACCGGCGCTGCAGCGGCGCAGTTGAACCACCCGCTAGGCGGCAAGACCGGCACCACCAGCGACTACACCGACGCCTGGTTCCTGGGCTTTTCGCCCTCCATCACCTGCGGCGTGTGGGTGGGGTTTGACGGCAACCAGACCCTGGGCGAAAAGGAAACAGGCGCCAGGGCCGCTTTGCCCATCTGGATGACGCTGATGCGCGCCGCCATCGTGGGCAAGGACGACGAGCAGTTCCTGGGCGACGAGAAGGAAAAGCCGCTGTTGCAAGCGGCATTGCCCGCATCGCCCCCTAAACCGTCGCCCCCTGGGCCCGCCACTGCACCCACAAAACTTGCCAAGGCTGTTCCCTCGACCGAGCCAAAGACAAAGCCTGCATTGCCCGGATTGGCCGAAAAGCCCCAGGTTATTCCGGCCGTAAAGGCGCTCGTGAAACCGGCTATTCCATCGCAGCCCCTCAAGACCGAGCCGGCAAGAGTTGTGTTACCCGTGTCAGACACTTCTCCCGAACCGAATAAGCCAAAGAGCCGGCGATAAGGCAGTGGTTTCCAGGCGCGGCCTTCTCTGCCGCTGCCAGACAAGAAAGCCAGCCACCCCGCTGGGCTTATTCACGATCCTCTTCACGAGATAGCGAACCACTGGGCGGGTCAGCCTGAATGATCTGAATGACGCTGTAGAGCGTGTTGCCCAACGTCAAGCCATCTCCCGAGGCCGTTGCGTGCACAAAAAACAGCCGCGGAGTTTCGCTGACAAAGTGGTTGCTCTCGGAAGTAATGGTGAAGCCGCCCGCTCGCAGCGCGTCTTCGACAGGTTGCACCTCGCCGGCACGCAGCGCAAAGTCGATATTCAGCGTGATGTCGGTGCCGCCCGAGAAGGAGAACTGGATATAAAAGCTCTGCCCCACGCCTAACCCGGACTCCGCCGGAACGCCGCCGACTGTGAAGCGGTTTTCGTCGGGACGCGGGAGGTAAAACGCGAAGATATCCGTGAGCTGCTCGACAAATCCCTGGTTAAACACGGTCAACAGGTTCGCCGGCAAGATGGTTGAGGGAACAATGACCGTGTTGGTTCCCGGAATGACCGAGACGTCGACTTGCGGATTCTGGATGGTCTCAAGAGCAGTGGCCACTGACCGGGCCAGTTGGGTCCCGTTGCCGGTGGCCTCAAAATGCACCCAGATCAGTTTCGGCGTCTCCAGGATGACGTGATTGACGATGGCCGTGATGTGAATGTGGGTGTTCAAGCGCAGGGCGGTCTGCAAGGCGGCGACTTCGGTCTCCTGCGCCGGCAGTGAGCCGTCCACAAAAAACTCGTTGCCGGAAGTCCGCTTGAAGGCGACAAAACCGTTGGCTACCGACGCTACATACACGAGCGGTAGCGTCTGCCCATCCACGGTCACGGTCAGGTCCTGCCTGACCAGCTCAAAGCGCAGGACATTTCCGGGCATCTCGGTGCCGGGGGCTTTCATGGCAGCCTGAATGGCGGTCCAATTGGGGGCTGCAAACGTCTTCTGGCCGGCAAGCAAGAAGAACACCAGGGCCAAAACGAGGGCTTTGGCCGCCTCTGCGCCAAGGCGCAGCAAGTTGCGCGTAGACATGGGGGATGCCTCCAGAGAGGAAACTCTCTGCCTACGACTGATGGGCCCGGGGCCCGCTGAGTTGTGTCTGCAGTTTTAGCCCACTAATCGGAAGTACCGCTTGGCCCTTGCCACATCCTTGAAGATTTGCGCCTTGAGCGCATCGATCGACGGCCAGTGCATCTCGCCGCGCAGGCGGAAAAGAAATTCCAGCTCGATGGGCGTCCGGTCGTCCAGGTCGATCGGTTCAAAATCCAGGATGTGCGACTCGACGGCAAAGGATGCGTCGCCGAAGGTGGGGCGGTTGCCGATGTTGGTGACTGCCTGAAAGCGACGCCCGTTAACCGTGAGCCGCGTAACGTAGACCCCGAAGGCGGGCAAAATGCTGTCGTAAGGCGCCAGGTTCACGGTAGGCACCAGCAGCCGGGTACCGATGCCGCGCCCGTGCACCGGCGAAGAAAGAACGGCAAATGGCCGGCCCAGCATCCAGCGCGCGCGGGTCAGGTCGCCGGCCAACAGGCGCTCCCGGATGGCGGAACTCGACACCTCGAGGCCGTGAACCTGCACTGGCTCATGAACGTGTACGCCGAAGCCGAAGCGCGCGCCAAACTCCGCGAGTTCGACAACGCCGGCATGAGCACGATGCCCGAAGCGGAAGTTGCCGCCTTCGTGCAGTCCGGCGATCTCTAATCCCTCCACCAGGATCCGGCGCGCAAAACTGAGCGCGGAGAGTCCTGCGAGCGCCGCGTCAAACGGCAGCACCAGAACGGCATCGATGCCGGTTTCCGCCAGCAACTGGAGCCGCTCGGGCATGGGTGTGAGCAGTTTGAGAGCCTTGTCGGGACGAAGAAGCTGGTCAGGGTGCGGATCGAAAGTGACGGCAACGGCGCAGGCGCCCAGCGCGCGCGCTTCGGCGACAACCGCGGCGAGAATCTGCCGGTGGCCCAGGTGAACGCCGTCGAAGTTGCCGATGGAGGCCACACTGGGGCCAAAGCCGGCGGGAATCTGGTCAACCGAGCGGTAAACGGCCATCGCCTTGGGGGGAGTATCAGTCATAGGTTCACGGGATCCAAATCAACAGGGAATTCGAGGCCGTCGTAGGCCAGCCGGATGCCGTCAGGCAGGGTGCGGTTGGTCTGTTCGTGGCCCAGTTCGTGAGCGATGTGGGTGAGCCAGGTTTGCCGCGCGCCGATGCGCCGCGCCCAGCTCACAGCCTGCTCAACGGTTGCATGGTTTGGATGCGGCTTGTGCCGCAACGCCGAGAGCACCAGGTAGTCGAGGCCTTCGAGCAGCGCAAAGCTGGACTCGGGTATGGCACTCACATCGGTCAGGTAGGCGGCGCGGCCAAAGCGGAAACCGGCAATCTGCAACTCGCCGTGCTTCACCGGCACGCGCAGAAAATCGACGCCGTACACCGCCGTAAGCGCGCCGAGCGGCTCAAGCCGCACCCGGGCCCGGGTAGGGTAGGTGGCCTGGGGCGAGAAGGTGTAATCGAAGATGCGCTGCAAGTCCGCAGCTGTCTCCGCAGAGGCATAAAGCGGAATCGGGCCGCCTTCGCGAAAAACCGTAAAGCTGAGGGGACGCAGGTCGTCGAGCCCGAGGATGTGGTCGGCGTGGGCATGGGTGTAAAAAACCGCATCCAGCCGGGTGAGGCCGCTGCGCAAAGCCTGTTCGCGGAAGTCCGGGCCGGTGTCAATCACCACGATGCGCTCAGCAGAGCCTGCATGGGTTGGGCTGGAATTCGGCTCAGGCCAGCGAATCAGCACCGAGGGCCGAAGCCTGCGGTCGTGGGGGTCGCTGGAGGTGCATACCGCGCACCTGCACCCAAGCGTAGGAACCCCCATCGAAGTTCCCGTTCCGAGAAATGTAAGTCGGCCCTCCATCGGCGCCTAACTTTTGCCCGGCGGCGGCGGAGGTGGCGGCTGCATGCCCTGAAGGCTGATCATGCTGGTCAGTTCAAGGAACGCCATCCGAACCTCATAGAGGACGGTCTGGAGCATGCGATCTTCGGCATCGGTGAGGTTGCCGCGGGTCTTCTCTACCAAAAGGCCCAACAGGTCAATGGTCTGGCGCGCGCCAAGGATGTCGATACGCGGGCGCTGGCCTTCCTGGGCTCCTGCGCCCATCTGAATCATTGCCGAAACATAGAATTGCTGCACCAAGTGCTCGAAGGTCACCGGGGGCTGGGGACCCATGGCCGGATTCTGCGCGCGCACGATATCTTCAAGCCGCTGCGCGGAGGCATCGTAGGCAGTTTTCTGCTCCTGGCTCTCCTGGGCGGTTGGCGGAGGGGGCAACTCGGGATGCTCCTGCTGCTCCGCCTCGGCCTGGGACTCCGCCGCCTCCTGCTTGTGCTCATTGACCACCAACCGTGGCCCTGCTGCTGGTTCAGTTGCAGCGGGAGCTGCCTCCGCCGGGGTTGCAGGCGGCTGCGGGTTGTCCTTCTCTTCTTCCGCCTTCATCTTGCGGCGGTCAATCACGGTAAATTTCGGTGTATCGGTCATGATTTTGTGTGTTCCATCCGTTCCGGTTCAGTTTCGGTCAGATTTGGCGGGCCAGCCAGCAGGCGGGCAGTGCCTGTGCTCCCTCCAGCATTGTAGGCGAGTGGAAGCTTGCGAAGTTCGGCCGCACCGCTCACCATGCCCAATGCAAAGGTGCGAATTCCGCCAGGCAAATGCAATTCGGCGCTGCTGGTGATATTGCCCACGGAGGAGCCATCCAAAGTGAGTTCGGTGCCGGCGGCGGCCACAGGTCCGGTCAGTTCCAACTGCCGCAAGTGGCGATGAACGCTGCCGCGTGAGTGGATGCGCTCCACAATCTCCTGGCCCAGATAACAGCCCTTGGTAAAGTGCAGCGCCCGGGTCTGCGAGGTTTCTTGCGGCAGGTCGCGCTCTGCCATGTCAACACCGTAAGCGGGAATGCCCTCGGCAATCCGGAATGCGTTAAGCGTGGCTGCCCCCACCGGAATGGCACCGGCTGTGCGAACGGAGTTCCACTGCTTGGCAAGCACCCGGGGCGCAGACGGAACCCATAGTTCATAGTGGGGACCAAGAACGCCGTAACCGCGCACCATCCGCAGGTCCAGGCCGTTCCATTCCACCTTGGCGCATGTCATCGGCTCGTCAAGCGCGGGCAGACCCAGGCGGGCGAGAACCTCGTCGGCCAAAGGGCCGGTGAGTCCCAGCGCCGTCTCCCCTTCCAGGGTCGCCAATTCCACGTCGTCCATGATGATGAAGTGCTCGAGGTGGGTAACCAGTTTCTCGTACTGGTCGGCGGCAATCTCCAGTTCAAGGCTGTCTCCCTCGCGAACCACGTGCAGGTCGCCCAGGATGCGCCCCTGGGCATTCAGCACCAGGTTCCAGGCCACGCCATTGGGGGGCAGGTCGTTGACCGTGTTGGTGACCATGCCGCTGAGCCAGCGGAAGCGATCTTCACCGCGTACCACTACGCGCTTGAGCCATCCCAGATCGTGAACGGCTGCCGAAGAGAGCAGCGCCGCTGTTTCCGCCTCTGGCGCGTCCAACTCCTGTGGGGTCAGCACGCCGCGCCAGGCCGCAAGCTGGTGCGGAAGGGCAAGGGATTCAAGCAGCAGGTTGGCAAGCGGAGTGGCCGTGGATGGTGCGGCGAGGTCGGATTCAATCATGGGGAAAATTTTCTGCTGGTGGCGCGCAGATTTCTTCCATTGCCAGGCTACGCCATACCGCCTTCTGATTATAGCCTTGGAAGAGGATGCCGCTGTAGCGGCCCGGCGGCAGGAGTTTCAGGGCGCCGATTGAGAATGTTCCAGATCGATACAAAAGGGAGAACCGATGAGCGAGCAGCACCGATTGGCAGGACGCGACTGGCGGGCGTGGGCGCTTGCGGCTCTCTTGTGTTTTTGTGCGGCAGCCCTGGCGGCGGCACAGCAGCCAGCGGCTCCGCAGCCGGGCGCAATTGCCCCGACTCAAGTACCCGAAAAGGACAAGCCCCCCGTTCACATTGGTCCCGAACAGGCGAAGCAGCTTTTCTCGCTGGTGGATGAGCTCATCAAGTTCTCTTCTGGGGAATCCGGCCTTGCTATAAAAAGCGACGTGAAGCGCCAGCTCACCAGCCGCGCCGCCGTTGAGACCTACCTGAAGCAGAAATTTGAAGAAGACGAGAGCGCCAAGCGCATGCAGCAGGGCGAAATTGTACTGAAGAAGTTCGGCCTGCTGGATCGCGATTTTGCTCTGAAGCCGTTTTTGTTGGCGCTGCTGAAAGAACAGATCGAAGCCTACTACGACGCCAAGGACAAAACCGTTTACATGCTGGACTGGGTGGATGTGGACGAGCAGAAGCCGGTATTGGCTCACGAATTGACCCACGCCCTGCAGGACCAGCACGCCGACCTGGAGAAGTGGAACGACCAGACGCCCACCGAAGTGTCGCTCAACTTCCACGAAGACACCGACCACCTGTCCCGGGACGAAATGGACACGGCGCGCGAGGCCGTAGCCGAAGGTCAGGCAACGGCCGTCATGATGGACTACATCCTGAAGCCGATGGGAAAGAGCCTGGTCCAGGACCCCGAAGTCCTGGATGTGCTGAAGCAGCAGATGGCGAGCACAGAGAACTCCCCGGTGCTGGCGCGCGCGCCGCTGCTGCTCAGTGAGTCAATGCTCTTTCCCTATCGCGAGGGCCTGAGCTTCGAGCAGGACGTCTGGATGGACCAGGGCCGCGCCGCAGCCTTTGCCGGAGCTCTTGACAGGCCCCCGAGTTCGAGCTGGGAGATCATCAATCCGCGGGAATACGAGAAGAAGCATCTGCCCGCCGTGCCGTTGCTGCCCAACATCCATCCCCTGGTGGATAAGCTCTACAAGCCCTATGACATTGGCCAGATCGGCCAGTTGGACGTGCATATTCTGACCAAGCTTTTTGGAGGCGACCAAGCCGCCGCATCCCTGACGCCGGCTTGGGATGGCGGGCTCTACTGGGCCGGTCAGCGGCTCGACGCGAAGACCCCAGCCGAGCAGGCCAGCACCAAATCCATCGCCCTGTTCTATCTCTCGAACTGGAAAAATACCGCATCCGCCCAGGCCTTTGCCCAGCTTTACGCCGACGAACTGGGACGGAAATACTCCGGCCTCAAACCGGTTTTGGAGATTGAAAACTCGAACCCGTCGGGGCTGACGACCGGCTCCCCTGAGCCTCAATCGCAGGAGCAGGTTTACCAGACAAGCGAAGGGCCGGTGGTGATTACCGTCCGCGGCAAGCTGGTGTTTGTGACGGAGAGCTTCCCGCTGGAGATGGCCCGCAGCCTCACCACGCTCATTCTGGACGCGCAGGGCACCGGCGAGATGCACCTGGCAAAGAGTCCATTGCCAGAACCGCTTGGCCGGCCCGGCGCCTCAAGCCTCGATCCGCAGACACTGCAACCCCTCACCGGCAACTTGACCCGCTTCTTTTCCGATTGTGGGGTAATGAAGGCGGTGGTCCAGGCGGAGAGAAGAGCCGCGGCTGCTACAAACGCGGCTCCGGCAAAATAGATCGCCGAATCCAACAACTTTTCCCCGGTTTCCCGGTTCTTACAAGCAGAGAAACGAGATTGGCATTGGGGATGCAAGATGAAGATTGCTCTGCTTTTTCTAGTCCTTGGTAGTGCTTCAGCCTTTGGTCAAGATGATGCGGCAGCGATGGCCGCGCAACAGGCCATGCAAATGAGCCAGCAAGCCACGCAGCAGGCTATGCAAGACATGCAACAGGCAAGCCAGCAGGCCCAGCAGGCAAGCCAGCAAGCAATGCAGGATGCCCAGAACGCTGCACAGAACTCCGGGCCAGTCGTGGCCTACACATCCTTGCCAGTCTTTTCCGTCAAGCCGGGCACGGTGGCGCAAGACACGGCTGTACGCATCAAGTGCGCCACGCATTATGCCGTCATTTACTACACCACCAATGGCTGGACGCCGACCACCGCTTCCCGGCGGTACACCGGCCCCATCCCCATTCACGCCACTACGCGACTGCAGGCCATGGCCCAAGCTCCGAATATGGCGCATAGCCTGATCGCCCGCGCCGATTACACCGTAAAAGCCGCCGTCCAGCCTTTGCTGTCGCTCACTGTTCCCGCCGATGGAGTGCTGCCTGCCAAAACCCGTCTCCATCTGCTCACCAACTCAGCCGTGAACTCGAAGACCGCGCAAGTCGGCGATAGCGTCGACCTTTTGCTCGACCAGGATGTCAAGGTAGGCGAGGCAGTCGTGCTTCCCAAGGGAACTCCCGTGGACGCGATCCTTACCCAGGCTGACCCCGCCGGACACGCTGGCGCGCCAGGCGATCTTGCCTTCGAAGTCCGCTCGCTCAGCGCCAATGGCGTCACCGTGCCTTTGCAGGGAGGCGAAACTCTCGAAGGAGCCAACCATTACAAAGCAAGAAACTTCATGTTTATTCCAGTTGTGGGGGTGATTCCCGCCTTGATGACCCGCGGCGATGAAGCCCAAATCAATCCCGGCATGACCTTTACCGTCGCAGTCGCCAAAGATACGCCCTTGAGGCGTTAGTCTTACAGCGCGGCTGAACAGGCTGCGGAAAAACTCCCCTTGAGGAAGAATTCTCTTCGCTTTGAAAGGGCACGGCTTCAGCCGTGCCGCACGACAGAAAAAGGAAATGTTGGGCTTTAGCCCCGGAGGAAATGTATTTTCAATGATTTGCATTCCCTCGGCGGCTAAAGCCGGTTCTCGTTTAGGAGACTTTGTGGCACGGCTGAAGCCGTGCCCTTTCAAATCAACGGCGTTTTTTTCGCAGCCTGTGAAGCCGCGCCCTTTCAAAACTCCTTTACACCAAATGGAGATCTGCCCTCTAGGACGCCCGAAGGGTCAAGCCGCTTGCTTGTTCACCAGGTATTCGTCGAGAAGCACTGAGACCAGCACGGCCGTGGGCACCGAGACCATGGCTCCGACAACGCCCGCAAACGCGGAGCCGAGCAGCAAGGCAACCAGCACGGCGAGGCCCGGAATGCCCACCCGGTTGGTCATAATGCGTGGAACCAGAATTGAATTCTCGATCTGCAGATAAATTACATAGAAGACAGCGATGCCCACCACGGCTGCCCACGAGTCAATGGCCGCCACCAGCAAGGCGAGCGCGACGCTCATGGCAGCGCCCAGCACCGGAATGATGTTCAGCAAACCCGTCAGCACTCCCAACGCATAGGCGTAGCGGACGTGGAACGACAGGTAAACGATGGTGCTGACGACGCCGAGAATCAGCATCAGGCTTCCCTGTCCGAGCAGCCATTTGCCCATCCGAACTTCGGCACGCTGCAATGTTTTGTCGAGGCGTTCGCGGCGCCCGGGCGGAAAGAACGAGAGGAACCACTGGTAGGCGCGGTCGCCTTCCAGGATGAAGTAGATGGTGAGAATGAAGCCCATGGCGATATCGAACAACTTGCCTGCCCAGTTGCTGATGGAGAGAACCAGGTAAGTGGCCGCCTGGCTGACATAATCCTGAAGACGTGAACTTAAATTATCGGTGTCGATGCTCTGGGCGAAGGGAACTTGCTTGAGCTTGTCAATAAATCCCGGCAATCGTCCCGGCATATCGCGAGCGAATCCCTGCAAGTCGCGAATCACCGGCGGCAAGGCCAGGCCGACAAATGCGGTAAGCGCCGCGGCTACGGCCAGCAGCAGCAGAAACACCGCCGAGCCTTTGAACGGCTGGTTGCGGCCAATGCGGATATTGGCGATGAGGCGCACGATGGGCGTAAGCACCACCGCAAACAGCGCGCTGACATAGAGCAGCACCAGGACGTCTCGAATCATCCAGGCCATGTAACAGATGAGCGCGAGGCCGAAAGCGAAGACAATGTCGCTGCGAAGGGGACGCGGGGTTCCTGTCGAGTCTGTCATTCGTCCTTTCTCTATTCCTATTCGCCGGGTGCCCCAGGTCTCGATTCTGAGACCTGGGATACCACCACGTTAAATCCGCCGGGCTCATCAAAAACGAAGCGCAGCGGAGCCAATGAACCTGCGTTTCGGGCCTCCGGCGCTGATCTGGAAAATCGCAAACCTCTACTCGCCCCCGCGCAGAATCGATCCGACTATACCGCCCAGCAACGCGCCCCCAGCGCCGCCTGCGGCCACCTGGCGTCCATCATTGTGAGGCAGGTACTCGTAGATCTGGTGTGCCAGCCGCGAAATGGGCAGCGTCTGCAGCAGCACCGTTCCGGGGCCTTGCAGTACGGCCAGAAAAAGCCCGTCCCCGCCGAAGATCATGTTCCTGATCCCCGGCACCACGGTGATCTGGAATCCCATCGAAGCCTGAAACGCGCCCACGTGGCCAGGATGGACGCGCAGCGTCTCGCCGGGGGCCAGGTTCTTCTGGATCAGTTCGCCCGACAGCTCAAGCCACGCCGTTCCCTGCCCGCCGATTCGCTGCAATAAGAAACCGTCGCCGCCGAAGATGCCCGCGCCCAGCGACTGCTGGAAACCCACGCCGATGGTGACCTGCGGCGTGGCGCACAGAAAGCCGTGCCGGTGAACCATGTACTCCGGCCCCTGGCCCAACTGCACCGGCACGATGTGTCCCGGCACCTTGGTGGCAAACGAAACCGCGCCGGGATACTGCATGGCGCGGTACTCGGTCATAAACAGGCTGCCGCCGCCAGCCACCCGTTTGATGACGCCGAAGAGTCCGCCGCCGCCCCCCATCTGGGTGTGGGTGGTCATCTGGATGGAGCCGGTCATCCACGAGAGCTCGCCGCTCTCTGAAAACACGCTCTCGTTGGGGTCAAGATCGACTTCAAGCACGGGCATGGTGGTGCCCAGGATCTGGGTCTTCATGGGGCGGAGTCTCCTCTAAGGGAACAGTTTACCTGTGAATGGGTAATGACGGGTTGCCGCTCGAACAAAGCTGTTTCTGCCCTTCCCTATTCCACGACTTTCAGCTCGGTTTCTGCCCTGGCCAGCGAACTGCCGCCCACCCAGATTTTGTACGTGGTGGGTTCCACCGTGCGGTGGATTTCGACGTTGTAGAAGTTGAGTTCGTCGAAGCCGAGCGGAAAATCAACATGCTTGGTTTCGCCGGGGGCCAGCGTGACGCGCGAGAAGCCCTTCAGTTCACGCACCGGCTGCTCCACGCTTGCAGAGGTGTTGCGGATGTAGAGCTGGACCACTTCAGTCCCGGCGACGCTGCCGGTGTTTTTTACATCCACGCCGACCGTGACCACCTGGTTGTGGCCGGAAGAAAGCACCTCGCGCAACGGGACTTCGGGGCGGTTGACGGTGGGCTGCGAGTAGCTGAAGCGCGTATAACTCAGTCCCCAGCCAAAGGGGAAAAGCGCCGAGTTTTCCTCGTCGAGATAGCGGGACATGAACCGCTCGTCGGCGTTGCGCGGCAAGCGGCTCAGGTCGCCGTGGGCCGGGCGCCCGGTGGGAAGCTGCGCGTAATAGAGCGGCTCCTGACCGACGGCGCGGGGCAGGCTGGCGGGGAGCTTTCCGGAAGGATTCACATCGCCAAATAGCACTTCGGCCAACGCAGGCCCAGCCTCGATGCCGGGGCTCCAGGCCTCAAGGATGGCGGGGACGTGTTCAGCGGCCCACTTGATCTCCAACGGCCGGCCGGCAAGCACGACGAGGATGATTGGTTTGCCGGTGGCCGCTACGGCTTCAAGGAGTTGCTCTTGTGCGCCGGTAAAGCCCAGCGTTGTGCGGCTGGCGGCTTCGCCCTCCATCCAACTGGCGCTCTCGCCCAGGGTCAGGATGACCACATCGGCCTTTTTGGCAGTCTCCACGGCTTCGGCGATGGTCTTCTGGTCATCGGGAATCGGCAGCTTGGTATCGCCGGCGGTGGGGCCATTGAAGGCATCGCTCTTGAGCAGGTTGGCGTCTTCGCCGCTGAGCAGTTCGCATCCCCGGGCGTAGAGCAGGCGATCGCCGAGGCGCTCAGTCAGCGCAGTTTTGAGAGTGACCGCGTACTTTGGGTCGCCAGTGACGGCCCATGCGCCCAGCATCTCTTTCTTGTCGTCCGCGAGGGGTCCGATAAGAGCGACTTTTTTGGCCTTGGCGGTAAGCGGCAGCAACGCCCCAACCCCCTCGACGGGATCGTTTTTGAGCAGGACAAAGGTCTCCTCAGCCACTTTGCGAGCCGCGGCGCGCCGCTCGGGCGTGGCATCGTAAGCAGGGCCCTCCACGGTGTAGGGATGATCGAAGAGACCCAGTGCGAACTTGACGCGGAGGATGCGGCGCACCGCCTCGTTGACCACGGACTCGGGAATTTTGCCGGCACGCACCTGGGAGGCAATCGCCGTTCCAAAGAGGTTGCCTTCCATATCCATGTCCACGCCTGCTTCGAGAGCCTTGCGGGCCACGGTGGGGCCATCGCCGATAGAGTGATTCTTCAGCTCGGCCACCGCGCCCCAATCGGAGACCACGAAACCGTCAAAGTCCCACTCCTGGCGTAAGACCCGGGTGAGCGTAAAAGGGTTGGCCGTGGCAGGGATGCCGTTGATGGAGTTGAAGGAACTCATCATCGTGGCCGCGCCGGCCTCGACTGCGGCGCGATAGGGCTCCAGGTAGACCTGGCGCAGCGTGATCTCGCTCATGTCCACGGCGTTGTAGTCGCGCCCGGCAATGGCCGCGCCATAGGCGGCAAAGTGCTTGACGCTGACGGCGACCGAGTCGGGCTTGGAGAGGTCGCCCTGCTGGTAGCCCTTGACCCATGCGCGCGCCATGACGGAACCCAGGTAGGGGTCTTCGCCGGCCGACTCGATGATGCGCCCCCAGCGCGGGTCGCGGGCAATGTCGACCATGGGCGAAAAGACCCAGGGAACGCCGTCGGCGCGGGCTTCTGTGGCGCCGTAGCGGGCTACGGTTTCTACGGCGGTGGGGTCCCAGCTTGCCGCCAGGGCCAGGGGCACCGGAAAGGTGGTGTGGTGGCCGTGAATTACGTCCTGTCCGAAAAGGATTGGGATGTGCAGCCGCGACTTTTCCACGGCAAGATGCTGGTAGTGGTTGGTGGGCACGGCGCCCACCAGGTCGAGGATCGATCCCACCTGCCCTCTGGCCGCCAACTCGTCATAACGGAGATTACTGGCGTTCGGACCAGTGGCAAAACCGGCTGCGTACTGGGCCAATTGCCCGACTTTTTCGTCGAGCGTCATCTGCCTCAATAGTGCCTCGACGCGCGAGTTCACTTCCTTCGACGCCAACTGGGGATTGGGCCTGGAACCGGTTTGCGCTGGGGCGCTGAACCAGCCGAATACTGCGACGAACAGGATGGAATAGAACGCACGGAGCAACCGCTGCGAGGATATTTTCATAGCGTGGTCATGATAAATGGGCTGGGGAACGGCCGTCTGGAGAGGATCGTGGTATCCCAGGTCTGAAAATCCAGATCTCCACCCCAGACCTGGGGCACCCAGCATTTGCCGAATCCGATCCTGGAGTGCCCGGTCTTTGGGGAATCCGGTCCTGGTTTGAGTCCGGCCGCAAAAACCAGTCGCCGAAGCCCCCGAAAATGCTCTAGTCTTGCCAGAGACACGATGACCAAGTTTCTCGCCCATCTGCGGAAGGCTTTATGGTTGGCCCTCGACCATGACGTGTTGAACACGGCCAAAGCGGCCGCCTATTCCGGAATGCTGATGCTCTTCCCCGCCATGGTGGTGCTGACCGCGCTGCTGGCGCAGGTGCCGGAAGGCACCTCGCTGGTGGGCGAGATTCGTGCCGCCTTTGAGCAGATTCTGCCCGACGACTCGATGTCGCTGCTGCAGTCGCTGATGCAAACCCGCCGCATCCGCTCCGTACAATTGATCTTCTCGGCGGCCGGCCTGTCGGTGTTTGCCGGGCTGGGCCTGATGTTGTCAATGATGGAGGGCTTCCGGCGCGCCTATCGGCTGCCGCGCGATCGGTGGGGCTTTTGGCAGCGCCGGTTGCGGGCTTTGCTGCTGGTGCCCATCGTTCTGGTTCCGCTGGCGCTGGCAACCCTGGTGCTGGTATTCGGCCGGCAGTTCGAATTGTGGTTGATCGACAACGCCGTCCACCAAATGCGTCACGTGGTGCTGATTGCATGGCGCATGGCCCGCTGGGCGGTAGCCGTGGTCACCAGTGTCGCGGTGCTCGGGGCGCTTTATCACTTTGGCACCGGGCACAAGGAGCACTGGTCGCAGGTGGCTCCCGGAGCCATTGCGGCTACGCTTGCCTGGTTCCCCGCCACCCTGGCGTTTGGCTGGTATGTGACGCGAATTGCGGATTATTCCATGTTCTATGGCTCGTTTGGTGCTGGAATTGCTACGCTGGTATGGCTCTACCTCACGTCATTCAGCGCGCTGCTGGGCGCAGAGCTGAATGGGGTCCTTTTTCGCGAGCGACAGGAGTTGGTCGCGGCGGCAGAGGCTCCGGAAGCGGATTCTCCAGGTCTGTGACCGCACGCACCGCCAGTTGCGTGCCCTGCAATGCAAGCTACATAAAGGGGGTTTGCGAATATATCCCCCATGTACAATGAAGCGAGCCCGTCCCCGGCAAAATAACTTACCTAACCAAGCCTTTCTTTGGAGTTTTCCCAATGCCGTTTGAACTGAATCTGGTAGAAGAGCCGTCCCAACGCCGCGCAAAAATTGTTGCTACCCTGGGGCCGGCATCCAACACCGAGCCTGTCTTCCGCAACCTGGTGCGCGCCGGTGTGGATGTGGTTCGCCTCAACTTTTCGCATGGTACCCACGAGGAGAAGCTGGCGTTGATCCAGATGATCCGCAAGGTGAGCCGCGAAGAACGCAAGGCCCTGTGCATTATGGCCGATCTGCAAGGCCCCAAGATCCGCACCTCGAAGCTGAAGGATCACCAGGCCGTGCTGCTGAAGACCGGACAGCGCCTGACCATCACCCCGCGCGATTGCCCGGGAACAGCATTGATGGTGGGCACCACTTTCAAGACGCTGGCCGAGAACGTTGAGCAAGGCTCAAGGATTCTGCTTTCCGACGGCTTGATCGAGTTGCGCGTCCATGAAGTTCTCGGCGACGACGTGGTTTGCGAGATCATCAACGGCGGCATGCTGGGTGAAAACAAAGGCATTAACCTGCCCGGTATTCCGGTGCGCGTTCCTTCGCTGACCGAGAAGGACGCCGAGGACCTTGAGTTTGCGTTGAAGAACGGTGTGGATGCGATTGCTGTTTCGTTTGTCCGCACCGCGGAAGATGTTCGTCTGGTGCGCAACCGTGTGGCTGCCCTGGGCGGCGAAACATGGATCATCGCCAAGCTGGAAAAACCGCAGGCCATTGAACAATTGGACGGCATTTTGCAGGCAGCCGACGGCATCATGGTGGCCCGCGGCGATCTGGGCGTTGAAGTACCACCCGAAAAGGTACCCGCGATTCAGAAGCACATCATTCGCCGCGCAGCCGAGTTCCGCAAGCCGGTGATTACCGCAACGCAGATGCTGGAGTCGATGATCGACAACCCGCGTCCGACCCGCGCCGAAGTCTCCGACGTCGCCAACGCAGTGTATGACGGAACCGATGCCGTGATGCTCTCCGGCGAGTCGGCGGTGGGCAAGTATCCGGTTGAAACCGTCTCCATGATGGCGCGCATTGTTGCCGATGCCGAGCGGCACATCAAAGAGGACACCGAAAACGATAGCCGGGAGCGGCGCAGCGGTCTTTCGATCGCCGAGACCATATGCGAAGCCACGGCCCACGCGGCCGACGATCTTGACCTGCGCGGTATTGCGCTGTTTACCGAGTCGGGCCAGACCGCGCGCCAGCTCTCCAAGTACCACCCCACCGCGCCCATCTTTGCGCTTTCGCCGGTGGATGTGACCATTAATCGCCTCAGCCTGCTGTGGGGCACAACGCCGGTCCGCTGTCCCAAGGTCAATACGACTGAGGCACTGGTGGATTGCGCCGAAGATCTGCTGGAGCAGCACGGGTATGTGCGTCCCCGCGAAGTCATCGCCATCGTTGCCGGCACCCGCACCAAGTCCGGATCCACCAACTTCCTGCGGTTGCATGTAATGGGCGAGCGCGCTCTGGGCGGCGTCCGCTTCTTTGCCCCGCGCGAAGAAGAGGTTGTGCCCGCCTCCATACCTGAAACGCTTGAAGCCCCACCGAAGCGGGCAGCACGCGCCAAGGCGCCCGCCAAGCGCAAGTAACCGGCGATTTAGACTGCAAACACAAACGCCACTCTCGACCGGGAGTGGCGTTTGTGTTTGGTAACTTTGCGCAGGAATTCTGCTAGAGCTTGTTTCAAAAAACGCCCTTGTGTCAGGGCACGACTTCAGTCGTGCCGAAAAGGGCCGAAATAACAAGGGGTTTTAACCCCTGAGGTACCTCGACTTGGGTGCGACTGTCATTTTTGAAACAAGCTCTAGGGAATCTCTCATCAAGTTCGAGTCGCGCGCTTATTTTCCCTCAAGGGCTAAAGCCCGAACCTTTTTTGCTGGGTTTGCGGCACGACTAAAGTCGTGCCCTTTCAAAACCGTGACTTATTCAGAGGTTCATTAGCGGGTCACGGTAAGCCGGTCGATATCCACACTGCCTTCCGCGGCAAATCGGAACGTAATGGAATTCTCTCCCTTGTTCAGATCGACGGGAAACTTCGCGGTTCCGTAGATGGCTCCGGGCAGTTTCACATCCGTCGGCGAACCCTGGTTCACGCGCATCTGTACCGTGTCGCTTGCTTCTCCGCTGTCGACGTAAACAAGATTTGCCCAATACCTGCCGGACTCCGGAACGACAATGTGATTGAATGCCAGCGAACTGCCGCCGGAGGTGTTCTTTCCGCCGCGCAGACTGATTGCATAGCTCTGGCTGCATTCGGGGCAAACGATCAGAACCGCGTCGACCGAGCGTGTGTTTCCCGGCCATTCCGCTTCGTAGGTTGCGCCTCGTGCCCACGAGAATTCGCCGCTGACTTTCAGCAAAACGGAACCGTGAGAGGGAAGCTGCGTCTTGTAGGCATCGTGGAATTCGCCCAGGTCTTTATGTGCCCACAGGTCGCGCACCGTGGCCTTGCCAGCAAGACCCAGATCGCTCCACTCGACGGCAGCTTCGGCGGGCGCGTCGCCCAGATTCACCAGCATAACGGCTTGCACGCCGCTGCCCAATGCGCCCAGAGGCTTGGCCCACACTTCAATGCCGGCGCCGTATTCCCGCACTTTCACCGGTCCGGCGCCGAGCGGGTCCTGATCGATGGCGATGGCCTCGGCATTGGCGAAGATGGCGTGAGTGGCGTCATCCATTGCGGTCAGATCGTTACCGGCCCACAACGGAGCCGCGGAGATGGCCCACATGGAAAAATGAGTCTGAGCCTCGGTCGGCGTGAGACCCGGATTTCCCACCACCATCATATCGGGATCGTTCCAACTGTTGGGTCCGTTGAAGACGGAGTGCCTCTCGGTGGACTCGAAATTTCCGACTACATTCTTCCAGTGAGCCTGGTTCTTTTCGGCGGCGACATCCGATTCGGTTCTCCACAGTTGGGCTTTGCCTTGCGCCCATGTCCACGGGCTCTCGTTGCCCCAGGAACAGATGTAGAACAACATGGGCCGGCCGGTCTTGCCGATTGCCTCTGCCATGCGTTCATAGATGGCGCGGCCCATCACTCCCTCGGGGCGATTGCAGTAATCCATCTCGATGAAATCCATGCCCCATGCGGCGAAGGTCCGGGCATCTTGATCCTCGTGCTGATAGCTACCTTGATAGGGCTTGCCGGCGCAGGTGTTCACGCCAATGTCGGTATATGTGCCCGCCTTCAAACCCCGCGAGTGAACGTAATCGACCAGAGCCTTCATGCCGTGCGGAAAGCGCTTGGCGTCCACAATGAGCGAGCCGTCTGCTGCGCGCCCGGTGGTGAGGCACTCCTGGATGAGGACGTAATTGTAGCCCAGGTCGCGCATACCGCTGGAGACGAGCGCGTCCGCCTGGTCGCGGATGGTCTGGTCATTGTAGTCGCAGAAAAAGTGGTTCCAACTGGCCCAACCCATGGGCGGCGTGGGCGCAAGGCCCGGTTTCGCGGCTTGCGAGAAGGATAACGAGCAAGCGGCAACGAGAAAGGCAAGCAGGACGAGAGAGTATGGGAGTTTTTCCAGCCGTGAAAAGACGTGAAGAATCCGCACAGATTACCCCATCGGCGCAATGAGTCATTTACCGCTGTTGAATAAACGGTTGGCGTCGATGGGGACCATTGTAGTGCTTCTCATCCACTGGCCGATCCAGGATCTTGATCTCCCCCCCTTTCGCCAGGAAAAAGGCGAAAGGATGGGGCACGGAGCTTCATCGGCGCATCTTGCTGGGCGGCATCTCAGATGTGGCTATTTCGCCGCCAACTGCCGCAGCACGTATTGCAGGATGCCGCCGTGCTCGAAGTACTCGATCTCCTGCGGGGTGTCGATGCGAACTTCGGCTGCAAAGTGCTTCACCGTGCCATCGGCCGCGGTGGCTGCGACGATGAGCGTGCGACATTTCGCCAGGCGCGCGGCCAGCATCTCAGTCAATCCGGCGAAGTCGTAGGTCTCCTCGCCGGTGAGGCCGAGCGACTCCACATTCTGTCCCTCCTGGAACTGCAAAGGCAGAATGCCCATGCCCACCAGGTTTGACCGGTGAATGCGCTCGAAGCTTTCGGCGATGACTGCTCGCACACCGAGCAGTTTCGGCCCCTTGGCTGCCCAGTCGCGCGAACTTCCGGAGCCATACTCCTTACCCGCCAGAATCACCAGCGGGACGCCGCGCTCGGCATACTTCACGCTGGCGTCGAAGATGGACATCTGCTCGCCCTCCGGCAGGAGCCGGGTAACACCGCCCTCGGTCCCCGGAGCCAGCCTGTTGCGCAGGCGCACGTTGGCAAAGGTGCCGCGGACCATGACTTCATGATTGCCGCGACGCGAGCCGTAGCTGTTGAAGTCCACAGCCTTGACGCCGTGATCGGCGAGATACTTGCCTGCCGGGCCGTTGGCCTTGATGTTGCCGGCCGGAGAAATGTGGTCGGTAGTCACCGAGTCGCCGAGAACGGCCAGAACGCGCGCGCCCAGAATGTCAGTAACCGGAGCGGGCGTCATGGTCATGCCGTCGAAGTAGGGTGCTTTACGAATGTACGTCGAGTCCGGTTCCCACTGGTACACGTCGCCGGTGGGGAACTTGAGCCCCTGCCAGTTGGCGTCACCTTCAGAAACTGTCGCGTACTCCTTGCGGAAGCTCGCGCTGCTGAGGCCTTTCTCGATTGCTTCGGCCACCTCGGCTTGCGTGGGCCAAATGTCTTTGAGGTAGACCGGCTGCCCAGCCTTGTCGGTTCCGAGTGAGTCGGTCTCGAAGTTATGGCCGATGCGGCCGGCCAGTGCGTAAGCCACCACCAGCGGCGGAGACATTAAGTAATTGGCGCGCACGTCGACGTTCACGCGGCCTTCAAAGTTGCGGTTGCCGCTGAGCACGCTGACGGCGACGAGGCCATGCTCGTCGATGCTCTTGGAGACGTCGGGAGGCAGCGGGCCGGAGTTGCCGATGCAGGTGGTACAGCCATAGCCCACCACGTTGAAGCGCAGCTTTTCAAGATAGGGCAGCAGACCCGCCTTGGCATAGTAATCGCTGACCACGCGCGAGCCGGGAGCAAGAGAAGTCTTGACCCACGGGGGCACGGTGAGGCCCTTTTCGACGGCCTTTTTGGCGAGGATGCCCGCCGCCATCATCACCGATGGGTTCGAGGTATTGGTGCAACTGGTAATGGCGGCGATGACCACCGAACCGTGGTCGAGATACGTATCGGGATCGATGCCGAAGCGCGCCTTTACGGTGGTAGCCACCTTCAATGAACTGTCATCCTGAGCGACCGGAGCGTCAGCGGAGGAAGTCGAAGGACCTGCGGTTGCTCTCTCTGCCAGTGCAGCATCCGTCACCAACACCCGCTGCCACGCTGCCGCGGTGCGCGTGCCCAGAGGTTTGGCCGTGGGGGCGAGCAGGCTCGGAAGCTGCTCTGCAAAGCTGGCGGCGGCGTCCTTCAACAGTACGCGGTCCTGCGGGCGCTTAGGGCCGGCGACGCTGGGTTCGACGGTGGCAAGATCGAGGGCCAGGGTTTGCGTGTACTCGGCTTCAGGCGAATCGGCGGTGTGGAAAAGGCCTTGCTCCTTGTAGTACGCCTCGACCAGGGCAATCTGCTCGTCGCTGCGGCCGGTGAGGCGGAGGTAGCGGAGGGTCTCCGCGTCTACAGGGAAGATGCCGCAGGTCGCGCCGTACTCGGGAGCCATGTTGCTGATGGTCGCGCGGTCGGCGAGCGGTAGCGCGGCAATGCCAGGGCCATAGAATTCGACGAATTTGCCGACCACGCCCAGTTTGCGCAGGGCCTGGGTCACGGTGAGGACGAGATCGGTGGCAGTTGCACCTTCGCGCAGCTTGCCGGTCAATTTGAAACCCACCACCTGCGGAACCAACATGCTCACGGCCTGGCCGAGCATGGCCGCCTCGGCCTCAATGCCGCCCACTCCCCATCCGAGCACGCCGAGGCCGTTGATCATGGTGGTGTGCGAGTCGGTGCCGACCACCGTGTCGGGATACGCCACCGTTTCACCATCGATTTCGGCGGTAAATACCACGCGGGCCAAATACTCGAGATTGACCTGGTGGCAGATGCCCATGCCCGGCGGAACGGCCGAAAAATTCCGGAAGGCGGTCTGGCCCCACTTGAGGAAGGCGTAGCGCTCGCGGTTGCGCTGGAACTCGAGCAACGTATTGGCAGCAAGAGAGCCCGCGGCTCCGAACTCGTCCACCTGCACCGAATGGTCAATGACCAGTTCGGCCGGAACCAGTGGGTTCACGCGCTCCGGGTCGCCGCCCAATGTCTTGATAGCGTCGCGCATGGCGCCCAGATCCACCACGGCGGGCACACCGGTAAAGTCCTGCATCAGTACGCGCGCCGGCATGTAGGCAATCTCGCGGCTGGGCTCGGCCTTGGCGTCCCACTTGGCCAGGAACTCGATGTCGCCGGCGGTCACATTCACGCCATCTTCGCGGCGGAGCAGATTCTCAAGCAGGATCTTCAGGCTGAAGGGCAGGCGGGCAAGATTGAATCCGCGGGCAGTGAGGGCGGGCAGGCGATACATGGTGTACGAGCGGTTGCCGGAGGTGAGGGTAGCCCGGCTGGCAAAGCTGTTCCCTTTTTCGGAACTCATGGGGAAAAGACCTTTCTATCCGCGCTGGGGAGCGGATGGAGCTTTAATTTGAACTCAGGCGCTGGGTGCCCCAGGTCTCGATTTTGGGACCTGGGATACCGGAGGGCCGGTTTCCCGACATCTCATTCGTGAGGTCGTCGGGAAACCACCGATCATCGGGAATGGATTACTCAGCGGGAAAGGCGCCGTCCACGGTCGGGCCGGCCATGGCGAAAGCGCTTGAGCATGGGCGTCGATGAGAGTCGGGCTGCGGAGCGGTTAAACATGGCTGACAGAAGCAGTTTATCGCGTAAGCTGCACAGATGAAAACTGCGGAGGAGCTTTCATTGGACGAATGCAGCAAGTTAGCCACCGCTTGCGCCATGATAGCGGGTTGGCAAGTTGGCCGGAACCAATGCCTGACAGAGTTTCGACGCTTCGGTTTTCAGTGGCTTACGGAGAGCCTTACTTGCACACATGGGCGGCAGACGCTAGGCTCGAGACAAATTGCAAGGAGCCCCGAGATGCATCTACGCCCAGCCCCATGGTTGTTTGCCTGCACTCTTTTGACGGGCATGAACGCCCTTAGCCAGCCCCCCTCCACCGCACAACCTTCGGCGCCACCCGTCGCGACCGCAACCTGGCTCACCGCCGGCGGCGTCACCGTGCTTAAGGACTTCCACTTCGGCACCGGCGAAACGCTTCCGGTACTCAAGCTGCACTACCTGACCCTGGGCACGGCCCATCGCAACGCGGCGGGCCACGTGGACAATGCCGTTCTTCTGCTGCACGGCACCGGCGGCAATGCGCGCTCGCTGCTGAACCCTCTATTTTCGAACGTACTGTTTGTGCCCGGCGGGGTACTGGACATTACGAAATACTTCCTCATTTTTCCCGATGAAATCGGCATGGGCGAAAGTTCCAAACCCTCTGACGGGCTGCACGCGCACTTCCCGGCCTACGACTACGACGACATGGTCCGCGCCGATCGCATGATGCTGGACGAGATGAAGGTGGACCACCTGCGGCTGATTCTGGGCACGTCGATGGGTTGCATGCAGTCGTTTGTCTGGGGCGAGACTTATCCGGGATTCGCGGACGCGCTGGCTCCATTCGCCTGTCTGCCGGTGCAGATTGCCGGCCGCAACCGCATGATGCGCTACATGGCCATCGAGGCTGTGAAGCAAGACCCGGCATGGATGGGCGGCGAATACAAGAGCCAGCCGGTACAGGGTCTTCGCACCGCCAATGAAATTGGCTTCATTATGAGTTCGAGTCCGCTGCAAATGCAGAAGCAGGCGCCCACCCGCGATGCGGCGGAGAAGTATGTTGACCGCTACCTGGAACGCACCATGCAGAGCACAGACGCGAACGACCTGATCTTCTACTGGAACGCCAGCCGCAACTACGACCCCAGCCCCAACCTGGGCAAAATCACCGTACCGGTGCTGTGGATCAACTCCGCCGACGACTACATCAACCCGCCTGAGCTGGGCATTGCCGAGCGCGAGGTGAAGAAGATGCCCAACGCGCGCTTCATTCTGCTGCCGATTACGGACCAGACGCGCGGGCACGGAACCCATACAGTGGCCGCGGTATGGAAGGACTACCTGGCGGAATTTATGAAGGCCACGGAACCGAAGATGTGACCGAATCAGTCCCGACACCCATCAGGTCAATTCAGAAAGACTCGACGCTCACTCCTATACTTGAAAGGGAAAGCTCTTCGGCTGCGAGGTCCACCGAGAATTGGAATATTGGGTTGGGTTGCACGGGTTGTACGCGAGATTTCTCGAATGGCTGATCCGCCGGGCGCCAAATGAGCGGCAGCGGTTGCTGGCGGTCACAATTATCGCTGGCGGAGTGTGCGGTCTGGCCGCGGTGGCGTTCCATCTCAGCATCGCGTGGCTTGAATCGCTGATGATCGATCGCGCCAACTCAGCGCCCGGTCATAGCTGGATCTTCTGGACCATCCTCACCCCGGCGCTGGGCGGGCTGTTTGCCGGCGTGGGCCTCACCTATTTTGCGCCCGCTGCGGCGGGCAGCGGAATTCCCCAGGTCAAGGTGGCCTACGCGATGCGCTCCGGCCTGGTCACGGCCCGGGAGACGATCGGCAAGTTCATTTTATGTGCCACGCAAATCGGTGCTGGCGCTTCTCTGGGCCTTGAAGGTCCCACGGTGCAGATTTGCGCCGGCGTCAGCAGCCTGCTGGCGCGCGCGGCGCGGCTCAGCCCCACCAACTGCAGACGCATGGCCTCAGTAGGTATGGCCGCTGGAATCGCCGCCGCCTTCAACGCTCCCATTGCCGCCATTACTTTTACGCTTGAAGAACTGATCGGCGACCTGGACCAGACCATGCTCTCGGGGGTGATTGTGGCCGCGGCGCTGGCGGCCGTGGTGGAACACACCATCCTTGGCAACTCGCCGGTGTTTCACGTTCAACGAACCTACACGCTGATCAACGCCTCTTCGCTGGTGTGGTACGCGCTGCTGGGTTTGCTGGCTGCCCTGGTTTCGGTGGCGTTTACCGACTCGCTTCTCTGGCTGCGCGCCCAATTCAAGCGGCTCACCGCCGTACCGCGCTGGATCCATCCGGCCATTGGAGGGTCGGCAACCGGCAGCCTGGCTGTGCTGGCTCTCTATCTCTTTCACATGAACGGCATTGCAGGCGACCCGTACAAGACGCTGACTTTGGCCCTGACCGGAACCATGCCGGTGGTTTTCATGGCAGCCTTCTGCGTGCTCAAGCTGGCGGCCACGGTTTGCTCCTATTCGAGCGGCGGTTCTGGCGGCATCTTTGCTCCGGCGCTGTTTATGGGGGCTATGCTCGGCGGGTCAGTGGGCTACTTGGACGTAATCGTCTTCCATCACTCGACCGACGCCATTGGAGCCTTTGCGGTGGTAGGCATGGGTGCAGTCTTTGCGGGTATTGTCCGCGCGCCCATGACGTCGATCCTTATTGTCTTCGAGATGACGGGCGGTTACGGTCTGGTGCTGCCGCTGATGATCGCCAACATGAGCGCCTTCGCGCTGGCGCGCCACTGGCGCCACGTTCCCATTTACGAAGCGCTTCTGGCGCAGGATGGCATTGTGTTGCCCCATGGAACCCACCCGCTTGACCCGCCCAGCGAGGCACAACTGCCCGCACCGGACGAGCCCGAATACGATGCGACCGCCTGATCGCGGTTTACCGCTGCGGCTCCATGTTGTACATGAAGTAGGCCCGCAGTTCCAGGTAGGGTCCGTGGAAGTCGTGGGGCAGCGGCGGATAGTTTGAGCCAGTCAAGGCGCCCCACGCGGCACGGTCCAAAGCTACGTCGCCGGAGCGGCCGTCGAGCATCATGCTCCCATCCATGATGCGGCCGTTGGGCAGCACTTTGAAGCGGATGGCAACCATGCCTGCCTTGAGAATCGGAGGATTCACCTCGTCGGGGATCAGCGGGTCCCAGGTGCGCTCGGTCTCGCGGTGCCAGCGCTGCAACCAGCCGTTGAAGTCCACACCTTGGGTGTCAGAAAGAATGTCCGGGGCGCCCGACCCGGCACCCGGATGCATGGACAAACCCCCACGTCCGGGCAACTGGCTGCCGCCCATGCCGGGGTTGTGCGATGCGCCCTTCATGGCGTCGCGCAACTGGTCGTTGGGGTTCTGACTTCCCATGGCGAAGTTGGGCCGGGCCGGCACTGCCGCCGGGCGCGGCGCCTCAACCGGCGACTGGGATTGCTGGTTGGGCGGAATGGTAGGTGGCGGAGCCGCGGCCGGGGGCTCAGCCGCCTTCGGCGCAGCCTCAGGCGCAGGCTGCGGATTGGCCTTGTTCATGTCCTGCAGCGTCTGCTTGTCGATCACCGGGGGCTTCTCGATGGGCTTGACCGGTGCCTTGGGAGCCAAATCCCTGGGCGTATCCAGATAGGTAAAGTCCTGGTGCTCCTTGAGCTTGGCGTTTTGATCCACCACCAGCGGCACTTTGAAGACATACTTGGGAAGCAAAATGAGGGCGCAGATAAACGCCAGGTGAATCAGGATAGCGATCCAGATGCCTTCGCGCAGCCGAGCCCAGCGGCGTTCGTCCTCGAGATCGCTGATCATGCTCAGCAACTCGTGGGTGTCGTAGTCTACCCAGCGCGATTGCGAACGAATGGGGAGCGCAGGCTCCGCATCCGCGGGCGCGTCGCCCTGGCTGGGGCTGACGGCCTCCGGGCTGGTCGTCGCTGGCCCTTTGGGCTCGTTCACATCGGTTGGCACTTCGCTGGCAGGCATTCGCAGATGAGGAACCTTTCCAGGCGAACGCATCCGCCCCGGCTCCGGTTTGATTCCTTTCTATCTATTCTCTCATTTTGGGGAAACCTGTGCGCACAAGCACCGCCCCGTACAATGGATGCTAATAGAGAGACGGAATAGGACGCGGAAGGGGACGCTGTTTGAAGGCTGTTCTTGCAAGAATCATGGCCAAATGGAAGATGGTCGCGCTCTTTCTTGCCCATTTTGGCATTTGGGGCGTTGGCGCAGGCGCCCTTCTCGACTCCTCGACCATTCCCATTCCCATGGATGCCCTTCTGGCCGTCTATGTGTGGAACGACAAGGGGCATTTCTGGCTCTATTGCCTGCTGGCAGCCGCGGGTTCGGCGATTGGCGGCCTTCTGCCCTACGGATTGGGCCGGGCCGGCGGCGAACTCTTCCTGCTGAAGCATGTGAATCGGGAGCGCTATGAGCGCATGCGCACCCGCTTTGAAAACCAGGAATTCCTGGCCATGATGATCCCCTCCATGCTGCCGCCTCCTACGCCATGGAAGGCCTTTGTTTTTGCCGCCGGGGTGTTTGAAATGCAGGTTCTGCCCTTTGTGCTGGCTGTTTTCTGCGGCCGCATGGTGCGCTGGATGATTCTCTCCCTGCTGGTGCTCAAGCTGGGGCCGGGCGCCGTTGACCTGGTGGCGCACCACGGGCTGACCATGCTGGGGGTGGTTGGCGGCCTGGCGGCTGTGGGATTTGCCTGGTGGTGGATGCGCAAGAAGCGCACCGGCCAGATCGTCTAACCGCCGCATCGAAGCGAATGGTTCAGCGCTGCTCCCGCTCTCCCATGCCTTGGCCGGCCTCTTCGCGTCCATCGACGATATAGACCCAGCCGCTGAGCGGCGACGAGGCGGAAGTTGGCGAGTTCCTGCCCGCCCCTATAAACGAGTAGGCAAAACGCAAATCGGTGAACTGGATAGTGGTCCACTGGCGATTGGGGGGCAGGTTGGGCGGGGGCAAGGCGGCCACGGGCTGCTGGCCCACATCGCGCACCACGGCCCAGCTTCCCCAATCAAGATAAACCCGGCCCAGCAGGGTGCGCTTTGCTGCTTCGGTGGCCGCAGTGGCGGGCGGCTTGAAGAGCACATCGTTTTGCGGATCGCTGTCAATGGAGCCAGTGCGGGTGTCGATCTCGGCGGTCTGGAAGGTATTGGCCGTTTCAAGGATCGCGTGCCAGCGGAAGGGGTTCACGGGGTAGGGTTCCAGGGCCATGCGCTGCACCGGCTCGGTGGCAATCTGGTTGTTTTCAAGCAGCGACTGGGCGCGGGCGTGCTCCGTATAGCGCCAGCCCCACAGCAGCACCATGCCGCTGAGCGCAAAGATGGCCCAGCCGCGGCCGCGGAAGACTGTGCGCCGCGCACCGATTTCGCCGCCAATCAACCCCGCCAGCCAGGGAGCGACAAGAGCCAGCAACAGCAGCGCCCACAAAATCGGCTCGGCAATAAACATGAAGCTCCCCGCATACCAGCGCGAGTTGAACGGGAAAAAGGGCCGCAGGCCGTAGTTGTTGGTCCAGTCGAGCAGCAGGTGACTCAGGGCGGCGACAAGCGCGGTCAAGTAGAGCCAGCCCCAGTTGACAGGCTGCCGTGGATGCAGGACGGGCGCGCGCGGGGCAAGGCGCGGGTCTGGGGGCGGCGGCGCGGCGGCGAGTTTGCGCTGATGCCGCGCCTCACGCCAGCGGTGAAACAGCCATACCACCCCCACCACCACTCCGGCGACAACCGGCGCGGCGATGAAGGTGTGGGTGATGCCACGGTGGTGCTTCAGTTCCTCCACCGGCCCGGCAAAGGACCACAGGATGTCGATGTCCGCAGCTTCGGCGGCCAGGACGGCGGCCAGGGTGGCGTAAGCCGTCTTGCGGTTTAGCCCCGCCCGTCCAATGCAGGCTCCGGTTAGAAAGTGGGTGATGGGTTCCATAGCTGATGCCAAGGATAATACGATGCCCGACAAGCCTCTTATAATCCACCCCATGGGCGAAACCACAACAACCCAATCCGTAGCGGCCCACCGGGCCGAAGAACTGCGCGCGGAACTCCGCCGCCATGAGCACCTTTACTACGTTCTGGACGCGCCGGAGATTACCGATGCGGCCTACGATGCGCTGATGAACGAGCTGAAACGGCTGGAGGCCGAGCACCCCGAGCTGCTTACTCCGGACTCGCCAACGCAGCGCGTGGGCGGCAAACCTGCCGAGGGCTTCAAGAAGGCGGCGCACTCGCGACCCATGCTGAGCCTGGACAATGCCTACTCGACCGAGGAGCTTGCGGCCTGGGACGCGCGGGTGCGCGAACTGGCCGGCGGGCTTCCGGTGGAGTACATCGCCGAACTGAAGATGGACGGACTGAGCGCTGCATTGCGCTATGAACCTGCCGCTGGCGGAGGCGCGAGGCTGGTCAGTGGCATTACACGCGGCGATGGGCAGATCGGTGAGGATGTGACCTCGAATATTCGCACCATTCGCAGCGTGCCGCTTTCCATTCCCGCCGCATCGCTCCAAAAGCTCCGCCTCCCGCAGGGATTTGAGGTGCGCGGGGAAGCGGTAATGCCGGAAGCCGCGTTCCTGCGCCTCAACGAAGAACGGGAACAAGAGGGGCTGGCGCCGGCAGTGAATCCACGCAATGCCGCGGCGGGCACGCTGCGCACGCTGGAGCCGGGCAAAGTCGCCAACCGGCGTCTGGATTTTTACGCATATTTTCTGCTTGTGGAGGGCGAGTATTGGCCGCAAGGGCAGCGCGCCACGCTGGATGCGCTGGCGGCGATGGGCTTCCGGGTCAATCGGCTGCACAAGCTGGTGGCCACCGTGGAGGAGATGGCGCGTTTCATTGACGAAGCCGAAGGCAAGCGGGCCGCGCTGGGCTACGAGATCGACGGCGTGGTCTTCAAGGTAGATGCGCACGCCACCCAGCAGCGGCTGGGCTATACCGGCCGCGCGCCGCGCTGGGCCATCGCCTACAAGTTCACGGCCAAGAGCGGCATCACCCAGGTGAACGCAATTACAGTGCAGGTGGGCCGCACCGGCAAGTTGACGCCGGTGGCGGAGTTGACGCCGGTGTTCATCGGCGGCACCACGGTGAGCCGCGCCACGCTGCACAACGCGGACTTTATTGCTGGTCTTGGACTCAGAGTGGGTGACTGGGTAAAAGTGGAACGCGGCGGGGACGTGATTCCGAAAGTGGTGGAAGTGATCGAGGACGCGGATCACGCCAGAGGAACGGAGCAGTTCATTTTTCCCTCGGTTTGTCCTGAGTGTGGAAGTGACGTGGTCCGCGCCGAGGGCGAGGTAGACTACCGCTGCGTCAACGCCAACTGCCCGGCCAAGCTGCGCGAGACACTGCTGCACTTTGGCCGGCGCGGGGTGATGAATATCGAGGGGCTGGGCGACGCGGTGGTTCAGCAGTTGCTGGACCGCGAGATGGTAAAGAGCGTTGCGGATCTCTATGACCTGACTGAGGAGCAGTTGACGGGCCTTGACCGCTTCGCGAAAAAATCGGCGCAGGCGTTGATTGCGGAGATCGAAGGCTCGAAGAGCGCGGGGCTGGCGCGGGTGGTGATGGGGCTGGGAATCCGCTTTGTTGGCGAACGGACCGCAGAGTTGCTGGCTGAGGAGTTTGGGAGCATGGACGCTCTGTCCACCGCGACAGCCGAAGAACTGGAGCGCGTGGAAGAAGTGGGTCCACGCATCTCGCAGGCGATTCTGGAGTTTTTCGCGCAGCCGCCAAATTTGGCCCTGATTGAACGGCTCAAAGCCGCCGGCGTAAATATGACTGCGGAGAAACGGCAGCGATCGGAACAGTTGGCCGGACTGACGTTTGTGCTAACCGGAACACTGCCGACACTCAGCCGCGATGAGGCCAAGCAGAGGATTGAAGCCGCAGGAGGCAAGACCGCGGGTTCGGTGAGTAAGAGGACCAGCTACGTGGTGGCCGGTGAAGAGGCAGGTTCAAAGCTGGAGAAGGCTTTGGAGTTGAAGATTCCGGTGCTGGACGAGGCGGGGCTGATGGCGCTGCTTCATGGCGGACCTGCCAAAGCGTAATCCATGCTTCTGTCCGCATGGGTACGCGGCTGGTCGAGGTTCGTGGTTTCCCACCCTTTCGCCAGCGTTACGAAACGCGGGTCCTTCGACTCGCTGCGCTCGCTCAGGATGACAGAAAGGATGGGGAACGGGGCATTTCTGAAATACCGGGTTTCCCCGGCCTATCAATTCGAGCGCCGGCGCAGGGCGATCTGTGGAAGGCGCTCGGCAGCATGCATTTCGCGCTCGCGTTCGCGCTCCCAGGCTTCGGCGCGCCATTGGCGCGACATGTAGACGGGCGGCTCCTCAGCTCTGGGCGCAGGCTCGTTGACGAGCGGCCGTGCGGGCATGGCGACCAGCTCTACCGGCGGCCTGAGCAAAGGCCGCATGGGCAAGGCGGGCGTAGGCGTGGTGATCAGTCGCGCCGACGACTCGACCTCGGCATAGGCTGCCTCGGAGGTGAGGCTGGCGTTGGTTGAGGCGAGCTGCCGATCGAGATCGGCCTCGCCGGACGCGGCCGGATGCGACCGCGCCTGCAAGATGTGGGCCATGAACTCGTCCACCAGCTTGTGCAGGCAGGTTTGCCCACAGAGGTGCTTTGACCCTGGGCGCTGCCGGTTGCGGGTGCTCCATCCGCTGACCCGCAATTCTCCGCCCTGGTCATAGGCGACAAACCAGTGATTGGTCTGTTTCTTTTCCGTTCCGCAGATGTCGCAGGATATGGCCTGCCGGATCACCGCACTCCCCCTTGTCTGCACAACTTTCCGTCGGCAATTGCAGATTTTCCTGATCGGCCGGCGCTGCGGGCAAGCGAAAAGAGGCCGCAACTCCCCGGCGACGGACCAGAGGATATCTGGAATCGCTCTCTTTCATTTCATCGCTTGTGGGAAAGAATGGGAGAGAAGCGAAGGGAAAGAATCTTTAATTGGGGCAAATTTGGACAAACGGAGAGGTGAATGTCCTGAAATGGAACTTGCGGTGAGATTCTGGCAAGCGTGGGCGGGGACACCCACGCTACAGCCGGCCAGGAGGCCGGCGCTACAGATTGATTCGATCGCTCTTACGGGCGCGGCGCGAAGTATCCCTTGCGGGTGCGCACCAGGTAGCGCCGATCGTTGCAATAAAGGTAGATGGGGCGGAAAGAGCCGTCGTATTTGAAGTCTGCCGGGGTGTAGGTGAGCGCATATTGACTGCGCAGTTCTTCTTCAATTTCGTGGAAGCTGTTTGAGACCTCTTCCACGCTGGGCGGAAAGAAGACCCTTCCTCCGGTCTCCTCGGACATCTGGGTCAACACCTGGTCGCCCCTGCCGCGGCTTGGGGTCCAGTTGGTGCTGATAGCGTAAATGATCGTATCGGAACGCTGGCACTCCTTGATGGCTTCGTCGGGATGGACGCGGCTCTGGTTGTCGTCGCCGTCAGACAGCAGCACCATGGCCTTGCGCACCGGTTCCTGGCCGCGGGAGACGTCGAGCAGCTTGTCGCGGCAGGCGGTATAGACCGCGTCGAACAGCGCCGTGCCGCCGCCAGGACGCAGGCGGTTGATGCCCGTCTCCAGGCCGTCGATGTTGTTGGTCCAGTCCTGGGTAAGGTTGGGCGTCACATCGAATCCCATAATGAAAGCACGGTCGCTGCGGGCCTTGATGATCTGCAGCAGGAACTCGGTGGCCGACTGCTGCTCAAACTGGAAACGCGAGCGGATCGATGTGCTGGCGTCAATGACGATACCTACACGCAGCGGCAGGTTGATCTGCTGGTGGAAGGAGTTCACCCGCGATGGCGCCTTGCGGTCGTCAAGCAGGGCAAAGTCGCTCTGCTTCAGGTCGGGGATGTAGCGCCCGTGCTTGTCAGTGACGGTGAAGATGAGGTTAACCTCATTGACGCCTAACACGACATTGGGGACGTTGGCATCGCCCTGCTGGTCAGCTTGCGCCGCGGGCTGAGCCGCCGGCGCTTGTGCGGGCTGGGGCGCGGCTTGCTGGGCTTGCAGGGTGGCGGCACAAAAAACCGCCGCGAAAACAAAGCTTGGAAGGTGTCTGGTCATAGCTATCTCATTTTAACAATCGGGCCCGCCATTTTAGTGCGAATCCGTGTTTTAGACGCTTCAGGCGCGGGTTTCGCTTTGGGCAGCGCGGCGGCTCCAAGGCGGTTGAGAAAGGTTTCCAGTTCCTCCGGCAAGGGCGCCTCAAGTTCCAGCACCTTTCCGGTGATGGGGTGGGTAAATTCCAGGCGGGCGGCGTGCAGAAAATTCCGCCCCAACCGCAGCCGCTCGGGCTCTGACTTGCGGCGCGCGGCCTTGGAAATGGCCGCCTGCGAGGCCACCTGGTCCGTCAACTGGCCCGGGCCGCCGTACAACACGTCGCCCACCACCGGATGGCCGATCGACGCCATATGGACGCGGATCTGGTGGGTGCGGCCAGTCTCGATACGCACCTTGACCAGCGTGAATTTGCCGAAGCGGTTTTCAAGGCGCTGGACAACCTCGTAATGCGAAACCGCGGTGCGGGCGTTTTCCTGGGGCTTGGCCGTCATGCGGGTGCGGCGCATGGGGTCGCGGCCCACGCCGGCGTTGATGGTTCCCCGCTGCCGCTCAACTGCGCCCTGCACCAGGGCAAGATAGGTCTTTTTGATGTTGCGGCCGGCAAACATCTCTCCCAGGGCCAGGTGGGTGCGATCGTTCTTGGCCACGATGATGAGGCCGCTGGTGTCTTTGTCGAGGCGATGCACGATGCCGGGCCGCAAATCGCCGCCGGTGGCCGAGAGCGCCTTGAACCGATAGAGCAGCGCGTTGACCAGGGTGCCGCGGTTGCTCGCGTCTTCATTTTGTCCGGAGCCGGCGTGAACCATCATGCCGGCCGGCTTGTTGACCACCGCCAGGTCCTCGTCTTCAAAAACAACATCGAGCGGAATGTCTTCTGCCGTGGCCTTGAGCGGCGTGGGATGCGGCTCGCCGGTGATGACGATTTGCTCGCCTCCGCGCAACTTGAGCGCAGCCTTTTCGCGTTCGCCGTTGACCAGCACGTCGCCCTGATCCATCAGCATTTGCACACGCGAACGGCTGACGCCTTCAAGCTGCGCGACGAGAAACTGGTCAAGGCGCTGGCCGCGGGATTCAAGGGGCACGGCGATGGTGCGCGGTTCAAACATGGGGAGACTCCTGGCTGGCATCGGCGGCCTCGTTGGTTGCTAGCGGTTCCACGGCTGGCCGTCCCTCAATGGATGGGTGCGCCATCGTTTCTGCGTGTTTATGCGGCAGTCCCGCGATGGATGGGTGCCCCATCCTTTCCGCGTCTTTTTGCGGAAAGGGTGGGAAACCACCACCCTCAACGTGCCCCATCCCGGTTCCAGCACCATCCGGGGTGCCCCCGGTCTCGCCTTTGAGACCGGGGATACCGCCAACGCCGACCTGCCGGTTCCGCTCCAGCAGCACCAGCGCACCAAGCAGCACCAACACCACGGCGGTCAGTTGCGGTCCATCGATGGCTCTGCCAAGCAGCGTCCCTCGTCCCTCGGGGTCGCGCCAGAACTCGGTGACGTAGACCGCTACGCCAGAGCCCAACAAAGCCAGCCCCGCCACATCGCCCTGCTGCCGGCGCCGAGGCAGCCAGTAGCAGAGAAAGCCAGAAAGAACGAGAAACGCGAGCGCGGCATAGGCCTGCACGGGATGAATCGGCACGCCGAGCGGCGCGCCGCTCCAGCGCGCGGCCAGCGGATGGGAGAGGGTGATAGCCCAGGGCACGGTGGTTTCTGTGCCGTAGCCGGAGCCGGCCAGCAGCGCGCCCAACTGCTCAAAGGCCAGCCCGAACGCGAGTGGAGCAGCCAGGGCATCGGCGGTGGCAAAGGCAGGCATATGTTGCTGGCGGATGTAGAGCACCGCTGTGGCCGCGCCCACCAGCGCTCCGGCGGCGGCCAGCAGCGGGTGATGAATCATGGCCAGACCCAAGAGCCAGCGGGGATGAAGGCTCAAGGCGCTCCAATTGATGACGATCAGCAACAGGCGCGAACCGAGCAAGGCGGCAAAAAGGGCCACAACGCAGAGATTCCAAAGCTGGTTGGGATTGACGCCGGCGGATTTGGCAAGCTTTTGGGCCAGAAACAGCGACAGCAGCACGCCCAGCGCGGCCACGGCGCCGTAAGCGGGGATTATGACTGCGCCGATGTGGAAGAGGACTGGATGCACCTGAGTAAGGATACGGCATCCCAGTGCAGAAAAGCGGGAGTTTGAGCTGAAACCCGAAAGGCGCTGCGTCAGGAAAGGCGCTCAAACGCAGGTCCTTCGACTCCCCGTTCGCTACGCTCAGGGTCGCTCAGGATGACAGCTTAGTTGGAGCAGTGAGCATGGCGCAAGATAGTAAGAGAGGTAGAATCCGGCCCGCGGGGCCGTGAGCAATGCGCTGGTGAACCCGTCCAAAGACGGTGGAGCTCTCCGCGGTTCATTAGGCATTCCGGACTGGCGGACACTGCACACAAAACCGATTGTCGAGTCGAGCCCCTGTTCATGAATGTTGGTTCAACCAGCGTTAACTACCCACCTGCTTTGCAGGCCGGTTTCTAATGCGGATAGTACGGGTCTAGAAGCAGAATTACAAGTCTTGTGCGGGAGGGGAGCGGTGTGTTACGTTCTTGCCCCGCCGCTTTTGGGCGTGCTGGCCCCAAAAAAGAACAAGAGATGAAGTTTGCTAGAGCGCGCTTCAAAAATCCGCATTGCGTCAGGGCATGACTTCAGTCGTGCCGAAAACGGCCGGAAAACAAAGGGTTTTAACCCCGGAGGTAGCACTACAAGAATGGAGCTGCCATTTTTGAAACAAGCTCTAGTTCGCGCCCAGAGCGGACTTTCCTCCTATTGCTGTCGCTGACTTGCGGTTAGCCACCTCGGCCGTGCGCGCGATCAGCTTTTTGAGCTTGCCCTCGATATCCGCATCCCCCACATGCTGATCTTCAAGCACCCCATCGGCGTCGATGGTAAACGTGGCGGGAATTCCGGTGACGGCGAACTGCTTGGCAACCCCGCCCTCGAATCCACCGTCGCGATACTGCAACCAGGTCATGCCATTCTTGGCGACGAAGTCCTTCCATTTGGCTTCGTCTTTATCCAGGCTGATGCTGAGCACCACAAACGGCTGCCCCGCGAACCTGGCGGCAATGCTCCTGATGTGCGGCAGCGCTTCACGGCAGGGACCGCACCACGTGGCCCAGAAGTCAATCAGCACCACTTTCCCGGCCAGGCTGTCCATGGAGAGGTGCTGGCCATCGAGGGTGGTCACTGAGAACGGCGGAGCCATGGTGGCGCGCGCCAGGTCGATGCGCTCCATGTATCTCTTGGCGCGTTCATGCAGATCGGAGTTTGCTCTATCCTTGTCAAGATATGCGGCAAACTCGGTGCGCGCCTGCTCGTCCTGATGCAGCCGGGCCAGCGAAATGCCCCATGCATAATGCACCTCGGAGAATTGCCGATCGAGTTCCAGGGCGGTCTTGAACTCGTCGCAGCTATCCGCGAAACACTTGTCTTTTTTTGTAATCAGGCCCTGTCGTTGTAAGGCAATGGCCATTCGGTAGTGAGCTTCTGCCTTGTCCTCGCTGGTTTGAGCAACGGCAAGGAACTCGCGGGATATATCTTCGGCCTGCTTGAAATCGCTGATATGGATAGCCAGCAAATAGGCCTTTTTCAGGCACTCCGAGCAGTGGCCGCCATCCTGCTTGTTGGCTTTGCGAAAGTCATCGATTGCCGCGCTGTCGTTGCGATGCTTTTGCCACTCAATGGCCTCGGCGTAGGTCTTGCGGGCTTTTGCGTCGGTGGGTTCTCCCGGTTTTGGAGTGTCGGATTTCGGCGAGTCGGCGGCGTAAAGTCCGGCTCCCAGGCTCAATCCTAATGTTGCAATGGCGAGGCTCCGCGCGCAGGCATGTCCGAAGATCCGGAACATTGACATTTCCCCCAATTTCGACAAAATCAATGATTGGGAAGAAGTGTACCGCAGAATATGTGAGAGCGTGTCGCAAAAATCCGCTTTGTGTCAGGGCACGACTTCAGTCATGCCGAAAACGGCCCGAAAAACAAGGGGTTTTAACCCCTGAGGTATCACAACTCGGCTGCGGCTGCCATTTTTGAAACAATCTCCACGCGAATTTACGAGCCGGTCTTGCGTTCCGCGTCCAGCACTTCGTCGAGCAGGCCGCGCAGGCTTGCGGCGCGCGCGGTGCCCTGCCTTGCATCGGCGCCGACTGCATCGTTGGCCTGGGAAAGTTCGTCGGCCAGGTTGAGCGCAGCCAGGACGGCCACGCGCAGCGAGTCCACCGTGCGGCCCTGGGCCGCCACGGCGCGCATCTTGGCGTCAACCCGCTCGGCCAGACGGGTGATGTGCGCTGGATCCTGGCCGGAAAGATGGTAGGTTTGGTCGTAGATGGTTACGGTAACGTAGCTGAGCGTGTTGTGAGCGTCTTCCTGGGGCAAGCCTGACCTCACAGTTCCAGCGCGTCGAGCTGCGACAAGAGCCGCTCGACCCGCTGCCGGACGTGGTCGCGCTCGGCACGGAGGGTGTTCAATTCGGACTGCAATAGCTCAATCTTGGTGCCCTGCTCGGCAGTGAGGGCATCCGCAGCCGTGGCGCGCGCCTCGGCCTCGGCACGGGTAATCCGTTCCCGCTTCACCAGGTTGACGGCGCGCAGAATGCGGTCTTCAAGAGCAGAAAAATCGTCCACGCTCAGGGCCAGCGCCGCCGGATCTGCGGGTGGCTCCTGGACCGGCGGAGGCTCGGGTTCGAAGTGCGCCTGCTGGGGTTGCTCGGGCTGGGGTTCAGGCCCAGGCTCGAAATGCGCGTGCTGCTCCGGCTGGGGTTCCGGCTGCGGCTGATCTAGAATTTCTGTTTCCCAAGAAAAATGCGACATTGAAAAAACCTCCGCGCAAATGCAACTTACCCGGCCAAGTATATCGTCATTTTGGCCCGCCGCCGCGCCTAACTGCGCAGCCGTGCGCCTACTTTGCCAACAGCCTCAACCACCTTTGCCTGGAAGCTTTGCAGTTCCTCTTCGCGGAGGGTGCGGTCCGGCGCCTGGAAGGTGGCACCCATCAGCAGCGAGTACTCGCCTTTGCCGAGTTTCGCGTCGCGGAAGACTTCGCGCACGCGCCACTCGACCAGTTCCGGTATCTGCAGGGCGGCGAGCGCATGGTCGATCGTTTCCCACGCAACGGTTTCATCCAAAATCAAGGAAAAGTCGCGCCGAACGGGCTGGAAGCGGGAGATTTCGCGGGCCGCGGGTTTGCGCAAGGGCAGTTTGTACAGGCGGTCGAGATAAAGCTCGCCCACCAGGACGGGGTCTTTGAGTTTACGGGCGGCGGCTTCGCGCGGGTGCAACTGGCCGAACCAGCCTACGGTTGCGCCTTCAACGGCGACACGCGCGGCGCGATAGGGATGGAGCCACCCGGGTGTGATGCCGGCCTCGGCCGGGAAACGGTCAAAGTAGACGGCGCGGGCCTGGAAGCGCGCCAGCACCTGCTCGACGACGCCTTTCACGTCCTGGAACTCGATTGCCCGTGAAGCGTGGAGTGCTCCCTGTTCAGGCAAGGCGCCCACCGCGCCGAAGGAAAGCGACGGACGCTCTTCCACTTTTTCCGTAGTGCCGCTGAAGACGGTGCCCAGTTCGAAGAGGCGCACATCGTTGACGTCGCGGTTCAGGTTGCCGGCCACCATGGCCAGCATTCCGGGTACCAGTGACGGGCGCAGCACACCGGCCTCCTCGCTGAGCGGATTGCCCAGCGGCACCACCTGGCCTGGCTGCGGCGCGGTCAGTGCGGCCTCGGCGGCGGAGCAGAAGGTGCTGGCAATGGCTTCGTGAAATCCGGCAGACAGCAAGGTACGGCGGACGGTGGCTTCAGCCTCGGCCCAGGGCAGTGCCCGCACTCCTTCGCCAAAGGCGGGCAGTGTGTTGGCGAAGCCGTTGTAGCCGTAGACGCGGGCTACTTCTTCAATAAGATCGATTTCGCGCTCGAGATCGAGACGCCAACTGGGGAGGGTGACCTGCCATGCAGAACCTGATGGCTGGGTGGCGAGTTTGCAGCCCAGAGCCGTCAGCACGCTTTCGACGGTTGCCGCGGTGATGCCTTCCTTGTCGACTGTTGCGCCTAGAATACGGTGCACTTCGCTGAGCGCGAGGGCGATGGGCTGGCGAGTTGCGGTGCGGGCCTCGGCGACAGGGACGCGCACGTCGACGAGATCACCTTCGATATGACCGCCGTTGGCGAGCAGGATACTGCATACAATGGCCGATGCAACCGGCGCGGCGTTGAAGTCGGCGCCGCGCTCAAAGCGATGGCTGGCATCGGTGTGCAATCCGTGGCGGCGTGCAGTGCGGCGAACGGCTACCGGATCGAACCACGCTGCCTCGACGAGAACGTTGGTCGTCGTGGGAGTGATCATGGTGTCCCATCCGCCCATGACGCCGGCCAAGCCGAGAGCTTTGACGTGATCGGCGACCACCAGGTCTTCAGGGTCGAGGGTCCGCTCCACGCCGTCGAGGGTCTTGAGTCTCTCTCCCTTTTTGGCGCGGCGCACAAGGATGCCGCCTTCGATTTTGTCCAGGTCGAAGGCGTGGGTGGGCTGGCCCATGGCGAGCCAGGCAAAGTTGGTGGCGTCCACAGCATTCGAGATGCACTTTTGTTGGAGCAGGCCAAAGTAGGTGGAGATTTCAGCGCCGGGAAACCAATCGCGCGAGTCGGCGATGGCGACGCCGCGGAGAACGCGGGCGGTGAATCGGCCGCATGCGTCTTCGGCTTCGATATGGACGGGGAAGGGTTCCTTGGCCGGTTTTGCCGCTGGCAGAGGGAAGTCGAGCGGCTTGAGTTCAAGCCCATAAATGGCCGCCGCCTCGCGGGCCACGCCGTAGTGGTTCATGGCGTCGACGCGGTTGGTGGTGATGTCCATCTCGTAGAGGGAGCCGTTGCCTTCGCCGAGGTCATAAATGCCCTCGACGGCGATGCCGCGCAGGGTCAGGGCCTCGGCCAGCTCTGCATCGTCTGCAGGCAAGTCGGGCAGGTACGCTCTCAGCCATTTCGTCAATATGTTCATCGATTAAGATTCTCTCTTCGCAAGTTGGCGCGCTTCGCGCGATGGCAAGTTGGCAGGTTCGCGGGCTTCAGATAATTCCGAGTCCGACGCCAGCACTCCGAGCAGACCGTTGATCAACTTGGCTACGCGAGTTCCAAGGTCCAGTAGTTCTTCGCTTGTCGATTCGTCGAAGAAGTTCAGGCTAGCCGCCAATTCGGTTTGGGTCTGAAGTTCATTGATGGCCGCGCGAGCCGCTCCGAGCCCTCTCCGCATCTCGGCGTCGTTCAAGCGCCCGTGTGCTTCCGCAATATGACTCGCCACACTCACTGCAGACCGGCGCAGTTGCATCCGCAGTCCGAAAGTCTCCGACTTTGGAAACTCCTCTGTCCGTGTGTAGATCAAACGCGCCAGATCCATAGCCTTTTGCCATGCAATCAAATCGCGATAATTCCGCGTCCTGCTCATCTTGCGAACCTGCCAACTTGCCATCGCGCGAAGCGCGCCAGCTTGCTAAACAAACTGATTCAAAAACCGCATGTCTCCCGCATAGAGACTTCCGATTTCGCTGATGCCGTACTTCATCATGGCAATGCGTTCCACGCCCATGCCGAAGGCGAATCCGGAGATCTTCTTCGAGTCGTATGCAGGCTGCTTCTCGGCCGCGAAGGCGAAAACAGCTGGGTCAACCATGCCGCAACCCAGCAACTCAATCCAGCCCGAGTTTTTGCATTTGCGGCAGCCCCTCCCGCCGCAAAAAATGCAGCTAATCTGCACATCGGCGCTCGGCTCGGTGAACGGGAAGAAGGACGGGAAGAAGCGCGTCTTGACGGCCGAGCCGAAGAGCGACTTCATGGCGTGATCCAGCGTCCCCTTCAAATCGGAGAAGGTAATGTTGGTGTCGACGCAGAGGCCTTCCACTTGATGAAAGATGGGCGAGTGCGTGGCGTCCTGGGCGTCGTTGCGGTGCACCTTGCCGGGGATGACGATGCGCACCGGCGGCGGCTGCTGCTCCATGGTTCGCATCTGAACGGGTGAGGTGTGGGTGCGCAGCAGCAGCTTGTCGCGCTGGGAGCGGCGTTCCTGGTTGGCCACCACCAGCGTATCCTGCGTATCGCGCGCCGGGTGGCCGGGCGGGAAATTCATGCTCTCGAAGTTGTAATAGTCGGTCTCCACCTCGGGGCCTACGCCGACCGAGTAGCCCAGGGCCGCAAAAACGCTCACAATCTCGTTCAGCGTGCGGGTGATGGGATGCTCTGCGCCGGTCAGTCGGCGGGTGCCGGGCAAGGTGATGTCGATGGCCTCGGCAGCCAGGGCCGCATCGGTGGGACCTGCGCCGGTGGCCTCGTCGAGCAGGGCCTCCACCACCGCTTTGAGCGCGTTGAAGCGCTGGCCGAGCAGCTTTTTGGCTTCAGGTGGAGCGGCCTTGAGCCAGCGGCCGGAAACGTCGTTCAGCCTGCCCTGCTTGCGGCCCAGCCACTCCAGGCGAAAGGCCTCTACCGCCGCTTCGCCATCCAGCGCAGCAGCGGCCGAGCGGGCCTGCCGCTCCAGCGCGGCAAAGGCCTCATCAAGCGCAGTCTCGTCAAATGCAGTCAGATTGGGAATCGGATCGTTTGTCATGCGTAAAGAGCAGGATAAACCACTGGCGCTGAGCGAAAGAAAAGTTGCGCATGCAAAACGGCCTCGGATCGCTCCGAGGCCGCGTGGCTTGCTGACTCACTCTACGCTGCTTTGGTCTCCGCGGCCAGCGCGGCCTTGGCCTTCTCGACCAGGGCGGTAAAGCCCGCGGCGTCGTGGATGGCGATGTCGGAGAGAATTTTGCGATCAAGCTCAATGCCGGCCTTCTTGAGGCCGTTGATGACCTGCGAGTAGCTGGTGCCGTTGAGCTTGGCGGCGGCAGAGATGCGGACGATCCAGAGGGAGCGGAACTGGCGCTTCTTCTGCTTGCGGCCGGTGTAGGCAAACTTCAGGCCGCGTTCGACGGCTTCCTGGGCTGCCTGGTAGAGCTTGGATTTTGTAAGGAAGTAACCACTTGCGCGTTCAAGAATCTTTTTGCGGCGGTCACTCCGCTTGGTACTGCGTTTTACGCGGGGCATTGGGTATTCTCCATTTTGCGTTCGTCAGTGATGCGGCTGGAGGCAGGAGGCCCGGATTTTGCCGGGCTTTAACCTCTTCACTCGCTTGTTCAAGCCTTGATCTCTCGTTCCACATACCAACTCCAAAACAAGAGCGGTACGAAGTACGGGGGCCCGTTTTACGCGTTTGCCGGGGCCCTGAAGCGCCGCCTCCGCGTCAGCGGAGAAGGCACAGCGATCAGGCGTAAGGAATCATGCGCGCTACCTTCAAGTAGTCGCCGTCAGAAACCATCAGGGTCTTGCCCAGCTTGCGCTTGGTTTTTGGGGCTTTCGATGTAAGGATGTGGCGCGTCTTGGTCTGGTGCCGCTTGATTTTGCCGGTGCCAGTCTTGCTGAAGCGCTTTTTCGCGCCCGTATGGGTCTTCAACTTGGGCATTTTTCTTCTCTTTTTGGACAGGGATTGTTGGCCTGTACACAATTACCCGTGAGACAGGGGCTCCCCTGCCCTCTTGAGGCTTCAATCAGTATATCGCAGATTTGGGGCTGCCGCGAGTCTGGGCCGGGATGTCGAAAACCCGCAATTGCAGCGCGGGAATACAATGGTGCTCGCTTGAAATCAGAAACTGGCCGACTGGGCCAGAAGGCGGCGGAAGATGGAATCGAATCGCAGGCGTTTATCTTGGGCACCTTGGGACTAGCGGCCGCCGCCAAACTTGAAGGGAAGACCAGCGCAATCCACCGGGCTGTCCATGCGCCCCACCCCGGACGCGAGTTACGGATCAGGGCATTTTGGCCGCTGGACGGATGACGAGTTTGGCCTGCCCGCCTTTGAGTACACCTGCAACCAGACCACGGACCCGAAGGCCGCCACCGACATAAAGCCCGGGATTCTCAAGCCCACTGAACACGTTCACCAGGTGGAAAACGACCGGATTACGGCCTTGGCGTCAAATTTTGGACATGTGCGGGTCCGCCAGGACGAGGGGAACCCGAAGATTCTCAATGACTTCGACCCCGAGGCCAGCCAGTTTGCCGGTGGCATCGGCTACCTGACCGACGGCCACGAAACCCTGAGCACCTATTACGACGGCAGCAGCGCGCACTTCGAACGCATCTTCGGGGATCGGCTACTATCGCAAGCGCGTTGCCGGCAAAAGCTACTCGGTCGACCAGGTGATTTCCGCACCTTTCGGCGACGACCCGGTGCTGCTGTCGCAGGTGACGGTGACCAATCACCGCGATGTGTCGGCCACAGTGCGCTGGGTGGAGTACTGGGGTTGCCAGGCCTACCAACTCTCCTTCCGCGACTTCATTGAATCGGCCGCGGGAATGGGCGCGATGGATGACTTGAGCCGCAACCCTCGGCCATTGTGGCCGGTGTCACTTCACCGGCCCAGAGCCGCGAACTGGTGAAGAACATGAACACCTTGCTTCGGCAGGGTCCGATTGGCGCGGCGCAGATGAGTGCCGGGCCGGACATGGACAGGGAGGGCATGTTTGCGCCCGGCACCTGCGTGCGCGGCGGCGTGTGGCCGTCGTTGAACCAGACTCTCATCTGGGCGCTGGCAGAGGTTGACCCGGCGATGGCCTGGGACGAATGGAAGAAGAACTCCTTTGCACGGCATGCGCATGCCTATCCGGACGTGTGGTACGGCGCGTGGAGCGGGATGGACAGCTACAACTCCGTGCTCAGCAAACAGCCAGGCGAAACAGCGGCCGATCCTAACTTCAAGGGCACCGAGTTTCCAGTCCTGAACTTGCATGCGCATGCGTGTTCGCTGTACTCCATCACCAAGCTGCTGGGCGTGGAGTTCACCGGGGACGGGATCAACTTGAGTCCGGATCTGCCCATGGAGTCGTACCGGCTGGATTCAACGCTGCTGGGCGTGGTGAAGAAAAAAGCCGGCCACTACGAAGGCTGGTATGCGCCCTCGCGGCCGGGAAACTGGACGCTGAAGATCGCGCTGCCGGAGCACGTGGCGAAGAGAATATTGCATGTTGAGGTGAATGGAGCTGCGACGCCGTTAAAGAAGCGGGCGGACGGCACGATTCTGGTCACCGGCTCCAGCGAGGCCAACAAGCCGCTGCTGTGGGCTATCGGTTGAATAGGGGGTAGGGGTTAGGGATTAGGGAAGGGCAGCTGGGTGGGGGTTGTGGTGTCCCATCCTTTCGCCAGAGAAAAGGCGAAAGGACGGGGCACGGGGCATCCTGAACTGCTCTAAAGACGCGCTCATTCAAGACCGCAGTACAACTACGGTAGAAGTGCGCTATTCGAAGCGGTAGAGTGTGACTTTTTCTACGGTTACCTGCTTTGAATCGAAGCGCCATGCTTTGCCCTGGTCGTTTTCGTCGCCGTTGAGGCGGCGGCCGGGGACCCATTTGCCATCGACAAAGACGCCTTCGTCCACGGCGCCAATGGCAACCTGTTTTGTTGTAGGCGAACGGGGCTCGAAGGTGACGTGGAAGCCCTTGCCGACGCCGGTGAACTCGTCGGGGCCAGTGGCCATGATCAACCCAAATCCGCTTGACGCGCGGCCGCCAAAGAGCTCGTCGAGGGTGACGTGGACGGAGTAGCCGTTCATCACGAAATCCGCCGATGAACGGAATTTGCCGAGCACGAAGCCGTGGACGGCGCCAGCGCTTTGACGTTCCGCGAGGAGCGGGGCGATGGAGGCAATAACGTTGTAGCTGGCGGTTAGTTCGCTTTTGCCGTCGGCCTCATCTTCAATTCCGAAGGGAGAAAAACCGAAGCCGGCTTCCTGGCCCAACGCGTAAAAGACGTTGCCCGCGCCAGCGGCGCCGCCGCGCGTCTCGGGCATAAAGAGCGGGTTGCCATCGCGGTGGAAGCGCTGGGACCAGAGTTCGAAGTTCTCGGCGTAGAGGTCAGGCGCGTAGAAATCAATGGCCTGTCCGGCGGCCTTCCATATGTCGATGACGCGCGGCTCAGGGCAGCCGCTGGGATAATCGCCGGGGAGAGCATCTTCGCCCATCAGCCAGGTGTTGGCGTACATGGGGATGTTGTAAGCGGCCTTGCCGCGCGCGGTAACGGCGTGCATGAATCGAGCGTAGTTCCAGGCCATGAAGATTTCGTCGGCGCGAGGGGTATCGCCAAAGACCTCGGCCCACGTGCCCGCGGTCTTGTTGCCGTTGGCGTCCCAGAGCGCGCGCAGCTCGGGATAGAGCGTGGACTGATGCGCCTTGAGGTACGCGGTGAGCTCCGGCGGCACGGCGGAGGCAAAAGCCTTGTTGGCGGCCGCGGAGTGGTCGCGCGTGTCGCCGAGGACGCCCACTTCGTTTTCGATTTGCATCATGAGAACGGTGTGTTGCTCGCCGTCAACTTGCTTGATATGTTGCATAAGAGCGGCGAAGGCGCGGGCGTCGGCCTCCTCGGTGGCGGCAGCCATGGGGCTGAGGACTTCAACTTCGTTGTTGCGCTCGACGACGCGCGGAAAACGGTGCGTGTCCTGCTTGACCCAGACCGGCGCATAGCTGGACATGCCGTTCTTCCACGAGGCGAGCCACAGGAAGACGATGCGCTCGTGGGAGTCGCGGGCCTGGGCCAGGAGACCGTCAACCAGCGCGAAATCGTAGGCGCCTTCTTTGGGTTCGACAAGTTCCCAACTGAGGGGAGTGACCACCGCATTGAGCCCCATGGCGGCCAGCTTGGGCCAGAGGGGTTTCATGTATTCCAGACTCGACGAGGAGGAGTTGTGCAACTCGCCGCCGAGGATGAGGAAGGGCTTGCCGTCCACCATGAGTCGAGTGGCTGCGCCGCGCGCTTCAAGGTGCGGGGCGGCGGACTGTTGTGCGGTGAGCGAGACGGAGAGACCGGAGAATAGCAGAATGATTGGCAACGCGCAGAATGAGATTCGCATATCGAGACGGAGTCTACCACAATGGTTGACGGCGATCAGGCTGCGATCCACAGACAGAGACCGGAGCGTGTTTCAAGAATCCGCGTTGTGTCAGGGCACGACTTCACAGGCTGAGGAAAAACTCACCCCTGCACTGTCCTTTACATGCTTTGTGTCAGGGCACGACTT